>Ga0247803_1000010_pt1 | contig 277810 bp, 227 predicted proteins | sample UWRJL014104B1_FD_180928 | JGI IMG/M metagenome (GOLD analysis project Ga0247803, IMG submission 180928) | Plant litter microbial communities from Arlington Agricultural Research Station in Wisconsin, United States - UWRJ-L014-104B-1 | ecosystem: Environmental > Terrestrial > Plant litter >... | reverse complement strand
AGCCGGCCACCTTAGCAATGCTTATCGGCCCACTCAAGTTTTTTGTGGAAATTTCTCCAAGGATTAGCTTTTTAACCGATAAAAGTACAAATCCAGAGGTATCCCACGTACGTTTCACACCTGCAAACAGTGCACCACTGACTGAATAGTCATAATGGCGAACTGACTCTTCTGATAATGGTTTGGGTGCTATGCCAACTCGCCCATAAGAGACTCCCTTTTCGGTAAAAGATTCCGGCACTACCGATAAACTTAATAACTCCGTTGCACCGGTTACCGACTTGCGTTCAATCTCAACATTTACCAGCTCATTAATTTGAGGACGTATAACATTTTGGAAGTCACGAAAATCACTGACACTGTGATTATTCACGCTCACTATTTTGTCATCAACCTTGAAGCCTGCTTTAGCGGCAGGTGAATCTGGCAACACCTGCCCGATAATGGCGTTGATTGGCGTCATCTCAATGCCCAAACCTTTAAAAGGATCGGGATCTTGAGCACCGCGCATCCATTCGGTTAGCGGTAAAGATAATTCATAGATCAGTGGGGAATCAGGATAACGCACTTTCAGCTCAAGGTTTCCGGTCTCGCCCAAACGCTCTATTAATCGTTTTGCAACAGCTTGCTCTGTAAGTGTTTCTTCGCCATCAACTGCAATAATTTCTTGCCCGGCTTCAAGCCCCACTTTAGCGGCGATTGAGTTGGGTTCAACAGTTGCAACGACCGGAATACGCCCTTTATCACCGCCTAACAAGAGGATCCAGAATAGTAAGATCGCCAAAATGAAGTTGGCTACTGGCCCCGCCACCACTATGGACATACGCTGCCAAACAGTTTTTCGATTGAACGTTTGTGTCAGTAGCTCTTTGGGCACATCGCCTTCGCGCTCATCCAGCATTTTGACGTAACCACCAAACGGCAAAGCTGAGAGCGAAAACTCGGTGCCATGTTTGTCGTAGCGACGCCACAGCACCTTACCAAAACCGAGTGAAAAACGTAGAACACGAACGCCACATAATCTTGCGACATAAAAATGGCCAAACTCATGCACAGCCACAAGAATAATAATGGCAACTAAAAACGATAAGATGGTGTAAGCCAAAGCCATATATTTACCTAAAAGGCTGCGATGACAGACTGCGCTAAACGGCGCGCAGTCTGGTCGCTGGCTATGACCAGCGCAAGTGAATCAGGTTCAATCACTTCCTGCGTATCCAATACATTCGCAATGATGTGCGCAATTTGATCAAATCGAATTTTGCGCTGTAAAAAAGCCTCCACCGCTACTTCATTCGCCGCATTCAAAATAGTAGGCGCAGTGGCACCACGAGCTGCTGCCTGCTGAGCTAACCGCAAACAGGGAAAGCGCTCATAATCCGGTGCAGAGAAATCAAGGCGAGCGGTAGCGATAATATCCAGACTGGAAACGCCCGAAGCGATCCGTTCGGGCCACGCCAGCGCATGAGCGATGGGTGTACGCATGTCAGGATTACCCAATTGCGCGAGCACCGAGCCATCCACATATTCAACCATGGAGTGAATAACACTTTGCGGATGAATCACCACTTGTACTTGTTCCGGGCGCGTATTGAACAGCCAACAGGCCTCGATTAACTCCAAGCCTTTATTCAGCATGGTGGCAGAATCCACCGAAATTTTATGCCCCATACTCCAGTTGGGATGGGCGCACGCCTGCTCTGGCGTTACCGATTTTAAATCGGCTAAAGGCGTATTGCGAAATGGCCCGCCGGATGCAGTTAACAGAATTTTGCGCACACCGCTGGATTGCAAACCATCCGCCAAATAATCTGCACGATGATTGGGTAAACATTGAAAAATGGCATTATGTTCACTATCAATAGGCAATAGCGTTGCGCCGTGTTCAGCAACAGCGCGCGTAAATAAGCCACCAGCCATCACCAAGGCTTCTTTATTTGCCAAGAGAACTTTCTTGCCAGCTTTGACTGCGGCGAGGGTGGGCAGCAAACCCGCTGCGCCCACTATGGCAGCCATTACTACATCAGTATCGGCATGGCTTGCCACTTGCGCTAACGCATCCGCACCTTGTAACACTTCAGTTTTACAACCCTGGCGGCGCAATTCTTCTGATAAGGCTATGGCTGCAGCTTCATCATTCAACACTGCATAACGCGGGTTATGCTCTAAACACTGAGTTGCCAGCACTTGCCATTTGCGATCTGCAGTCAGTGCAAATACACCGTAGCGTTCCGGGTGACGCGCCAATACATCAAGCGTACTCACACCAATAGAGCCGGTAGCACCAAGGACTGTGACTTGCTGAATACTCATCACTAATTACCCAGCGCCCAACCGCTTGCAAGTACCGCTAAGGCAAATACGGGAGCCGCTGCAGTAATACTATCGACGCGATCCAAAATCCCGCCGTGACCGGGCAAAATAACGCCGCTGTCTTTAACGCCAGCATGTCGTTTAACCATACTTTCCAACAAATCGCCCAACACTGAAAACAAACTGGTAGGAACTATTATTGCTAATAACATGGCGATATTGCTGCCCGTTAAATAGGCGATCACTGCCCCCAAAATAAGATTAGAAACCAAACCACCAGCAAAACCTTCTAGAGTTTTACCGGGACTAACAGCTGGTGCAAGTTTGTGCTTACCAAATTTACGACCAGTGAAATATCCGCCGGTATCGGCTGCTGCAACTATGGCCGCAATCATGACCACCAACCATGCGCCCTGCGGCTGGAAGCGAACATAAACCAACGCCAACCAAGTGGGCACTAACACCAGCACCCCCATTAGTAAACGCGACAGCGGGTGCCCCCACAAAATAGCGCTAGATGGATAACCCTGCACCAACAATAAAGCGACTGCCCACCAAGCACAGGCAACAATCAATAAGGATTTTATGATAAGTAATTTCAGCTCTAGCTGTGCAGAATAAAGCCCAATCGCCCAACTCACTGCCAGTAATAGTGCGCCGATAAAACCCACGTACGCCAAACGCTGCCATAGTGCGCCGCAGCTGGACAGGTTCGCCCACTCCCACGCGCCAATTAACACCACAGCACCAATGAACAACGGAAAATAGGTGGGCGACAAACCAAATAATGCGGTTAAAAATACGATGGTTAAAATAATGGCGGTAATAACGCGTTGCTTAAGCATGACCAACTCCCGCTTCTATTTGATCACTTGTCATACCGTAACGGCGCTGACGCTCATGAAACGCGACGGCCGCTCGCTTGAGTTCGTTGCCATCAAAATCTGGCCACAGTTTGTCGCTAAAAAAGAATTCAGCGTAGGCACTTTGCCAGAGTAAAAAATTACTAATCCGAACTTCGCCACCGGTGCGGATTAATAAATCCAGCGGCGGCAAATCGGCCATAGAGGTGTATTTGTCGAGCAGCTCTTCATCGACATCTGCCGCATTAATGCGGCCTTCTTTCACTTCATGCGCAACTTTTTTTGCAGCTTCGGCGATATCCCAGCGGCCACCATAATCGGCGGCAATCACTAGGGTCATCTTGCCGTCTTTGGTTAATTCTTCTGCAGCATGAATGGCATTTTGAATACCTTTGCTAAAACGTGTGCGATTGCCAATCACACGCAAGCGCACACCTTTTTTCTTAAGAGCTTTGGCTTCGTTTTTAAGGTACAACTGAAACAGCGACATGAGCGCTTCAACTTCAAGCGGTGGGCGCTTCCAGTTTTCACTGCTAAAAGCAAACACGGTAAGAACTTCTGCACCAATTTCTTCGCAAGCTGTCATCGCATCACGGATACGTTCAACACCAACTTTATGACCCGCAACGCCGGCTAACCCGCGCTGCTTAGCCCAACGGTTGTTGCCATCCATAATGATAGCGACATGGCGAAGTTGATTGTCAGACACTGATTTCTCCCGCTTAACGAGCAGCTATATGATTCCTTGCTGTTCGGTTTATTTTAATTTTCTATTGTCGTGTAATAAAAACCAAGCTGACTCGCTATAGGTAGCGAGTCAGCTTTTTGCTAATGCGGTTATTACACCGCCATTAAATCAACTTCTTTAGCGGCCAACGCTTTATCAACTTCAGCGATGTACTTATCCGTAATTTTTTGGATGTCATCTTGTGCGCGACGATCATCGTCTTCGCCAATCGCTTTATCTTTTAACAACGCTTTCACATCGCCCAATACATCGCGACGCACGTTGCGCACCGACACGCGACCATTTTCTGCTTCAGCACGCGCTTGCTTAATAAAGTTTTTACGCGTTTCTTCCGTCAACATGGGCAGCGGCAAACGAATTAAACCGTTGTTAGTGGATGGGTTCAAACCCAGGTTTGATTTCATAATGGCTTTTTCAATTTCAGGCACGAGATTGCGTTCCCACGGGCTGACTGAAAGTGTACGCGCATCTTCCACGTTGATATTCGCAACCTGGCTGAGCGGTGTTTCGCTGCCGTAATAATTCACCATTACGCCATCCAAAATACTCGGGTGCGCACGGCCAGTACGAATTTTACTGAAGTGATTCACCATCGCTTCAACCGCTTTGCTCATACGCGCTTCGGCGTCTTTTTTAATGTCATTAATCATTACTTTCTATCCTCTTCAATCAAAGTGCCTTCATTGCTGCCTACAACAATGTTTAACAAGGCGCCGGTTTTATTCATACGGAATACACGCACAGGCATATCGTGTTCGCGGCACAAGCAAATGGCCGTTAAATCCATTACACCTAATTTTTTATCCAATACTTCATCGTAAGACAAGCGATCATATTTGGTGGCAGTCGGGTCTTTTTTCGGGTCAGCCGAATAAACGCCGTCAACCTTGGTTGCCTTAAGAACAATATCGGCATCCACTTCAATACCGCGCAAACACGCCGCAGAATCAGTGGTAAAAAATGGGTTGCCCGTACCTGCAGCAAAAATAACCACTTCACCCATACTCAAAAAACGCACCGCACGACGGCGATCATAATGTTCAACCACACCACTCATGGGAATTGCAGACATTACGCGGCAAGATATATTGCTGCGTTCAAGCGCATCGCGCATGGCCAAGGCATTCATCACAGTAGCGAGCATACCCATGTGATCGCCAGTAACACGATCCAAACCCGCAGCACTTAACGCGGCGCCGCGAAACAGATTGCCACCACCAATAACCAAACCTACTTGTACCCCTATGCCCACCAACTGACCAATTTCCAACGCCATTTTGTCGAGCACTTTAGGGTCGATACCGAAACCCTCGGTACCCATCAACTCTTCGCCACTCAATTTCAATAAAATGCGCTTGTACTTTTTATCCCTTGGGTTAGACATAAATGCTCTCCAAACAATGAGTTAGCTACTTACCCAGGCCGCACAGCCAAGGCTCAAAAAAATCGGCGCAGTTTAGCAGAAAACGAAGCCGTGACGCTAACCTCGTGCGCGATTCATCTATTCGTAGCTGATATTGTAAGTTGATGCATTGCAGGGAAAGGGGCAATTAGCCAAGAGGCCTCAGAAAAGACAACCAGATAAAATCTGCCGATGGCAAAAGATCAAAAAAACGCGCAAAAACGTTACCTTGCGCGGTTTTTTGAAGATAAGCAGACTTTAAAAGCGATAATCCAAACCGACCAATAGAGTCGATACCGTTAAATCACCGGTATCACCCAGATCATCGAAATCTTGATAACGGGTATACTCAAGATAAACGCCCACTTGCTGATTTAACGCATAGCGTCCACCAATACCCAGCACCGCACGATCCTTGGATAAAGAACCAGATTCGTTATAGACCTCATCTTTATAGCTAGCGTCGATCTGCATATCGGCAATGCCTGCACGACCATAAACACTCAACAAGTCATTAATTTTATGGCTCGCCACCAGCGATAGCTGCGTGACCGTTAAATCCAAAGTCGCTTTTGCACCGTCATAGGAATCACTAAAACCACCTAAATCGCGATAACCCAATTCAATCGCCAGCGTATCTTTAAACGGGAGGTCGAAGATGTAACCACCTGCCACGGAAAAAGCAGTATCTGTATTGCTGCCGCCAGACTCGATTTTCCATTTAGAACTCCCGACATCACCCGCCACATAAAAACCCTCTGCCGAAGCAGGAGCAGCGCAGCAAACTAACCCAAACGCCATCCAAAATTTCTTCATAACATCTCCATTCGAACTTTAGTGATAGACACGAACCAGCTTAGACAGCAAAGCAAGAAACACAAGCCAATAAAAAACCCGCACAAGCTGCCCTGTGCGGGTTTTCATATTTCTTCAAAGAAGAAATTAGCCTTTAGTAGCAGCTACTTGAGCAGCAACTTCAGCAGCAAAGTCTACAACAGCAACTTCGATGCCTTCGCCTACTTCTAAACGTACAAAGCTCTTAACGGTTGCGCCAGCAGTTTTAGCAAATTGGGCAACAGTTAATTCTGGGTTTTTAACGAAAGGTTGATCAACCAAGCTGCTTTCTTTCAAGAACTTGTTGATACGCCCAACAATCATTTTCTCAACGATTTCAGATGGCTTGCCGGCCATGTCTGGTTGAGCGCGAATGATTTCTTTTTCTTTCTCAACAACGTCTGCAGACATTTGATCAGAGCTAACAACTACTGGGTTAACTGCTGCTACATGCATAGCAATGTCTTTACCGATTTCGTCGTTACCGCCTTCCAACTGAACCAATACCGCGATGCGGCTGTTCAAGTGCAAGTAGCCGCTCACTACGCCGCCTTCAACCAAGCTAATGCGACGAACACCAATGTTTTCACCGATTTTTTGTACCAGAGCTTCACGCGCTGCTTCCAACTCACCCGCCATCAAAGCAGCAACATCAGTTTGCTTGGTAGCAAAAGCTTTTTCCAACACGCTGTTTGCGAATGCAACAAAGTTTGGCTCACGTGCAGCAAAGTCAGTTTCTGAGTTAACTTCTACGGCTACCGCATAGCTGTTATCTGGAGCAACTTTAACGGCTACAACACCGTCAGCAGCAGTGCGGTCAGCTTTTTTGGCCGCTTTCAAGCCAGATACTTTACGCAAGTTTTCAATAGCCAATTCAATGTCGCCATCAGCTTCATTCAACGCTTTTTTACATTCCATCATGCCCAAGGCGGTGCGGTCGCGCAGTTCTTTCACTAATGCAGGAGTAACAGCTGCCATGATTTTTTCCTCAATTAAAGTCAATTCTTTGATACAAAAAGGGGGCTAAGCCCCCTTCTCACGTTTTGCTAGCCTGCTGATTTCAGGTCGGCGGGCTTCAAGCTAGAAGCGGCTGAAATTATTCAGCAGCGCCTTCAGCAGCAACGTATTCATCTTTGTTTGGTACAGCAGATACTGATTTAGCACCGTCCAAGCAAGCGTCTGCAATTGCAGCAGCGTAAAGCTTGATTGCGCGAATCGCATCGTCGTTACCTGGGATAACATAGTCAACACCGTCTGGGTTGCTGTTAGTATCAACAACACCGATAACCGGAATACCTAACTTGTTAGCTTCTTGGATGGCAATACGCTCATGGTCAACGTCGATGATGAACAACGCATCTGGCAAACCATTGATGTTTTTGATACCACCAATTGAACGCTCAAGCTTTTCCATGTCGCGTGAGCGCATTAAAGCTTCTTTTTTGGTCAATTTTGTGAAAGTACCGTCTTGGCTTTGAGCAGTAAGCTCAGACAAACGACGGATTGAAGCGCGAATGGTTTTGTAGTTGGTCAACATACCGCCTAACCAGCGGTGGCTAACAAACGGTTGGCCTGCGCGTTCAGCTTGTTCTTTGATGGTCTTTTGCGCAGCGCGCTTAGTGCCAACAAACAGAATTTTTTTCTTTTGAGACGCCATTTGTTGAACCAAAGCCAAGGCTTCGTTGAACGCAGGCACAGTATGCTCAAGGTTGATAATATGAATCTTGTTACGCGCACCGAAGATGTACTTGCTCATCTTTGGGTTCCAGTAACGAGTTTGGTGACCGAAGTGGACACCGGCGGACAACATGTCGCGCATGCTTACTTGTGGCATTTTAATATTCCTAATGTATTGGGTTAGGCCTCCACATACCCCGCTAATCAACCCGCTAGCTTTCGCTTTTAGGCACCCAGATGTTGCGTGACGGCATGTGTGTGACGATAAGTTAATCTCTTTTTTGACCACAGGCCAAAAAAGAGGCGCGCTTTATACCATAATTGCTGCATCAGTAAAACCCTTGCCACATCTTTACCGCAAATTGACCGTAAAAAGGCTAGATAAACGGCTAAAACAACTTGTACACTAGTCATACGAATATCATCTACCGTGTAACAGATATCATCAACTAACGAGACCCAGACAATGAAAGAAACTTGGCGCTGGTTTGGTCCTAAAGACCCTGTAACCCTGCAACACATCGCCCAAGCAGGCGCGACTGGCATAGTCACCTCTTTACATCATATTCGCACCGGCGATGTATGGCCCATGGCCGATATTCTTGAGCGCAAAGCCTTTATTGAAGCGCACAATCTGGAATGGGCGGTTATTGAAAGCATTCCGCTGCACAACGATATCAAAACCCACACCGGCAACTATCTGCAGCTGATCGAAAACTACAAACAATCCATCCGCAACGTAGCGGCGGCCGGCGTGTTTGACGTCTGTTACAACTTTATGCCCGTGGTAGATTGGACACGTACGAACCTCAGCTACACCCTGCCAAACAAATCACAGGCATTGCGGTTTGAGATGAGCGATTTTGCCGCCTACGACGTTTACATGCTGCAACGCCCCGGCTCAGAGCAGTCGTATAAACCGGAAGTGCTCGCGAAAGCTAAAGCCCGTTTAGATGCAATGAGCGATGAAGAAAAAACCCTGCTAGAAAAGAACATTATCGCCGGCTTACCAGGCGGTGAAGGATCTTATGACCGCGACGGCATTCGCGCCGCTATCGACCAATTTATCCAAATGGGCGATGAAGGCATGCGCGCCAATCTGTTTGCGTTTTTACGCGAGATTATTCCCGTCGCCGAAGAAGTTGGCGTGCGCATGGCAATTCACCCGGATGACCCACCATTCTCGCTCTTCGGCCTGCCGCGCGTAGTGTCTACCGCTGACGATGCTCGCGCGCTTCTCAATGCCGCACCCAGCCCAGCCAACGGTTTAACGCTGTGTGCAGGTTCTTACGGCGCGCGCTGCGACAACGATTTGGTGGCTATGGCACGCGAGTTTGGTGACCGAATTTACTTCGTTCACTTGCGGAACATTAAACGCGAAGACGATGGCTCCTTCTACGAATCTGATCACTTGGACGGCGACAACGACATGGTCGGCCTGATTGACGCATTACTCGATGAAGAAGCGCGTCGCGACAAACAAGGCAGCAAGTTACCCAAAATCGCCATGCGCCCGGATCACGGCCATTTAATGGGCGATGAAATCGGCAAAACCGGCATCAATCCCGGTTACTCGTTTGCAGGTCGTATGAAAGGCTTGGCTGAATTGCGCGGTGTTATTCACGCGCTTTCGGTAATCCGCGCTCGCTAACATACGGATAAATCCGCCATAAAAAAGCCCCTTTTTCACAAGGGGCTTTTTTATGGCTAAAACTATGACAAGTATTAATTTTGGCCTTAGTCAAATAGGGAGCAAATCGTTTAGAATGCCCCATCTTTATTATTATCCGAGATTAACAAGCCTCATGTCCGTCACCATCAAAACCCCTGAAGATATCGAAAAAATGCGCGTTGCCGGCCGTATGGCTGCCGAAGTGCTGGAAATGATTGGCCCCTACGTACAAGCAGGCGTGACGACTGCGGAGTTAGATAAGCTCTGCCATGATCATATTGTAAATGTGCAAAAAGCGATTCCAGCGTGTTTGGGCTATCGCGGTTTTCCTAAATCGATTTGTACCTCCGTTAATCAAGTGGTTTGCCACGGCATTCCTTCAGAAAAAAAAGTGCTGAAAAATGGCGACATTATTAACATCGACGTCACTGTTATTTACGAAGGCTTTCACGGCGATACCAGCGCCATGTATTTTGTGGGAACACCGCAACCTCACGCCGAGCGTTTGGTTACCGTTACCCAAGAATGTATGTATAAAGCCATTGCGCTAGTAAAACCTGGCTGCACATTGGGCGATATTGGCCACGTTATTCAACAACATGCTGAAGGAAATTATTATTCCGTTGTGCGTGAATATTGCGGCCACGGTATTGGCAAAATATTCCACGAAGAACCGCAAATTTTGCACTACGGCCGCCCTGGTACCGGCATGGCGTTAAAAGAAGGCATGGCGTTTACGATTGAGCCAATGATCAATGCAGGAAAACCGCAAACTAAATTAAAAAGCGATGACTGGACAGTAGAAACCAAAGATGGCCGCCTCTCTGCACAGTGGGAACATACCATGGTGGTGACCGCGACTGGCGTTGAAGTCTTAACCGCACGCAAAGACGAAAAATTCTAATCAATGCCTCCGTGCGCATGGGCCACTAAACCTGTGCGCAATCTTTCGAAACAGCATTCGGAATAACAAACTATGTTGATGACCGCGGTGCCCTATTTTGAGCGGCCCTTATTTTTCTTTGACCAAAGCCGTTTTAGACGCGCACTGGCAGAGCAGCCGCACATCACCGTTTTTAAAGATGCTATCAATGCTGCCAACATGCAATTTAATCGCCGCTTTGTTGAAGGCGAAGATATTCGCACGCTCGTTTACGAACGCGCATTATTTATCGATTGTATCTTGCATTACGCATGGCACCAGTGCACATGGCCAGACAGTATCAGTCTGGAAGCCGTAGGTGGTTTTGGCCGCGGTGAATTGCATCCAGCATCCGATATTGATTTACTCATATTGCACCGTCCTGAAGTACTTGCAGAGTGCGAAGAAAAAATCAGCCAGTTCCTCACGTTTTTGTGGGATATCAAACTCGAAATTGGCAGCAGTGTTCGCACCGTTAAACAATGCATTGAAATTGCGCGCAACGACATTACCGTTGCTACTAACATTATGGAATCGCGCACTCTCGTAGGCGATCCATCATTGCGCCACGAATTACTGCAGCAATCAGCACCCAATAATATTTGGCCAGCGGATACTTTTTTTCGCGCTAAATGGGATGAACAAATCGCACGCCATAAAAAATATAACGACACCGAATACAATCTAGAGCCCAACATTAAAAATGCCCCTGGCGGCCTGCGCGATATTCAAACCATCAGCTGGGTTGCCAAACGTTACTTTCAGGTGCGCACCCTAAAACAGCTGGAAGGCAAAGGCTTTTTTACCGAAGAAGAATTTTCACTGTTGTATAGCGGCGAAGAATATTTATGGCGTGTGCGATACGGTTTGCACATGGTCGCCAAGCGCGCCGAAGAACGTTTGATATTCGATCACCAACGCGAGCTTGCAACTTTATTTGGCTACGAGGATGAGCAAGGCTCTCTCGCCGTTGAACAATTTATGCATAAGTACTACCGCACCGTACTTGCACTGCGCGAACTGAACGATGTGTTGCTGCAATTTTTATCCGAAGCTATTTTGCAAAAAGGCAAATGCAAAAGTGTGGTTTCAGTGAATGAGCGCTTTCAGTTGCGTGATGACTATATTGAAGCCACTCACACATACGTCTTTGAAGAAAACCCCTCCGCATTGTTAGAAATGTTTGTGTTGATGGCGCAAAACCCAAAAATTGTAGGCGTGCGCGCATCCACGATTCGCTTGGTGCGCGAAAGCCGCCATCTTATCGATGAAAGCTTTCGCAATAACCCAAAGAACACGCAATTATTTGTCAAGCTGCTGCAATACCCTGCAGGTTTGGTGGAGCAATTAAAACGCATGTTACGCTACGGCATTCTCGGCCTATATTTACCCGAGTTCGGCCAAGTCACCGGCCAAATGCAGCACGATTTATTTCACATTTACACGGTCGATGCACACACGCTAAAAGTCGTGCAGAACATGTGTGACTTTTTACTGCCCAGCGCGAAAGAAGAATTCCCAATTTCTGCACACATCATGACGCGCCTGCCACGTTTAGATTTGCTTTACATGGCTGGCCTCTATCACGATATCGGTAAAGGTCGTGGTGGTGATCACTCCACGCTCGGCGCAGTCGATGCCGAAGCTTTCTGTAAACGCCACGGTGTATCTGCGCGTGAAACGCGTTTGGTCGCTTGGCTGGTAGAGAAGCACTTATTGATGTCTTCTGTATCACAAAAACAAGATTTATCTGACCCTGATGTTATCCGCAATTTTGCGCTTATCATTGGTGATCAAATGCACTTGGATTATTTGTTTGCGCTCACCGTTGCAGACATTAACGGCACCAATAAAGAATTGTGGAATACCTGGCGCGCAAGTTTAATGCGTCAACTCTATATAGAAACGAAACGTGCGCTGCGCCGCGGCTTGGAAAACAATATCGACAAGCAAGAACTTATTGAAGAAACACAACAAGCCGCCATTCGAAAATTAGAACGCAACAATCTCAATGAAGCGCAAATCTGGGAATTTTGGCGTGACATGGGCGAAGATTATTTCTTGCGTGAAAGCGTAGCAGATATTGCGTGGCATACCGAGGCAATCGCAGGCCATCTACACGATGAACCCTTAATCCTGATTAAAAAAACCACCAATCGCGAATTGGCGGGTGCAACCCAAATATTTATTCGTAGCAAAAACCAGAAGAACATTTTTGTTGCAGCTACATCGGCGCTCGACCATCTTAATCTCAATGTCCAAGATGCAAAAATTTATAGCTCAAATTCCGGTTACACCATAGATACCTTCTTTGTGCTCAACCAAGATGGAAAACCTCTTGGCAGCAACCCGACTCTACTGAAAAAAATTCAGCAAACCTTGCAAGAAGAATTACGCCTAGCCGACAACTACTCGGATGTTATTAGCCGCCGAACGCCGCGTCGCCTGAAATATTTCGCCATGCCCACGCGCACAAGCCTGAGTCACGACACCCTGCGAAACTGCAGCGTATTGGAAGTTATCACGCCAGACCGCCCTGGTTTACTCGCCTCTATCGGCAGAATTTTTATGCAATTTGAAATTCAGTTATTGAATGCCAAAATCGCCACCTTGGGCGAACGAGTAGAAGATATTTTCTTTATTGTGGATAGCAAAGGGCAACCGTTATTGAACAATGAACTTGCAGAAAATCTCCAGCGCGAGATTCGCGAGCAATTAGATAAACGTGTAGATTTGCACTAACTTATAAAACGAATTAAAAACATGAACCCAGATTTAAGCCTACTGCATCCTTATCCTTTCGAAAAACTCGCCGCGCTAAAAGCAGCAGTAACGCCTACGGAAAATGTAAACGATATAATGCTTTCCATTGGTGAGCCCAAGCACGAACCGCCTGCGTTTGTGTTAGAGACCTTGGTTAAAAATCTCAGCAAGCTATCCAGCTACCCAACTACTAAGGGCATTCCTGAACTGCGCGAAGCGATCGCAACCTGGGCAAGCAAACGTTTCAAATTAAATGCAGACAGCTTTACTGCAGAAAAACACGTATTGCCTGTTAACGGTACACGTGAAGCCTTGTTTGCGTTTGCACAGGCAATTGTGGATAGAACCAAACCTAATCCCATTATTCTATCGCCTAATCCTTTCTATCAAATTTATGAAGGCGCGGCGATTTTATCTGGCGCGGAACCTTATTTTTTAAACTGCGTACCAGAGAATAATTTTATTCCTGACTTCGCTGCAGTACCAGTAGAAGTTTGGCAGCGCACTCAATTATTATTTATCTGCTCACCCGGAAACCCTACCGGGGCAGTGATGTCTAGCGCACAACTGAAAGAGTTAATTGCACTCGCAGACAAATACGACTTTGTTATTGCATCGGACGAATGCTACTCAGAACTTTATTTTGATGAAGCCAACCCGCCTGCTGGCTTATTACAAGCGTGTGCAGAATTAGGACGCGATGATTTTTCGCGCTGTGTAGTGTTTCACAGCTTATCCAAACGCTCCAACTTACCCGGCTTACGTTCAGGCTTTGTAGGTGGCGATGCTAAAATTTTAGAAAAGTTTTTGTTGTACCGCACCTATCACGGTTGCGCCATGCCGGTGCCAACGCAATTAGCCAGCGTAGCGGCATGGCAAGATGAACAGCATGTAATAGAAAACCGTGAAGCCTATCGCCAGAAATTTGATGCAGTGCTAGCAATATTAGATGGGGTTTTGGATGTACAAAAACCTGACGCCAGCTTTTATCTCTGGGCTAAAACGTCTACAACCAAAACACATCTCAAAGGCGAATTATTTGCGCAAAAATTATTTGAAGCGCAGAAAGTAACGGTGTTACCCGGCAGCTATTTGGCTCGCGAGGCGAATGGTTTTAATCCCGGTGAAGATTATGTGCGCATGGCATTGGTTGCTTCATTAGCGGAATGTATTGAAGCCGCTGAACGCATTAAGGCTTTTATACAGTCACTATGACGGATCAAAAAAACTTAACGAAGGCAGAGCGGGTAGCGTTTATTTTGCAAAAACTGCAAAACCATTACCCTGCACCACCAATTCCTTTGCAACATAAGGACGCTTACACTTTATTAATTGCCGTGCTGCTGTCTGCACAATGTACTGATGAGCGCGTCAATACAGTAACGCCAGCGCTATTTAAACTTGCTGACAACCCATACGACATGGCAAAAGTGGCAGTGGAAAAAATTCAGGTGATCATTCGACCTTGCGGATTATCGCCACAAAAATCCAAAGCGATTTCTGTGTTATCGCAAATGCTGGTGAATGAACACGGCGGGCAAGTACCGCAAGATTGGGAAGCCTTGGAGCGCTTACCCGGTGTTGGCCATAAAACCGCTAGCGTGGTAATGAGCCAAGCCTTTGGTGTACCCGCATTTGCAGTAGATACACATATACATCGCTTGGCACAGCGCTGGGGTTTAACCAATGGCAAAAATGTAGTGCAAACCGAAAAAGATTTAAAACGCTTGTTCCCGCAGGCAAGTTGGAATGCCCTGCACTTACAAATTATTTATTATGGCCGCGAGTTTTGTTCTGCTCGCGGTTGCAACGGAACGGTTTGCGAGATTTGTAGAACTTGTTATCCGAATAGAAAGAATCCTAAAATTGTTTTGAAACCTTGATTATGATTACACTCTACGGCATTAAAAACTGCGACACCGTAAAAAAAGCGCGTGACTGGTTGGTGAAAAATAACATCGACCATCGCTTCCATGATTTTCGTACAGACGGTTTAGATAAGACTCAAGTCACAAACTGGATCGCAGAACTTGGCCTGGAAACCTTGGTAAACAAACGCAGCACAACGTGGAAAGAATTAGACGAAATCACCAAAGCGAATTTTAACGAACAGAATGCGGTCGCGGTGATTTTAGAAAACCCTACACTGATTAAACGCCCACTGCTCGATACGATTAAACAAAAGCATGTCGGCTTTAAAGATACCGAATACACAACAATTTTTAATTAACTTTTATTGTTAGGAAAAACCATGACAACTCTATACGCACTCGGCCTCGGCATTGGTACACAAAATTCAAAAGGTGAATGGCTGGAAGTTTTTTACGCTGCACCACTTTTAAATCCAACTGCAGCAGTCGCCGGCGCCATTGCTAAAGTAGTTGGTTACAGCGAAGGCAATCAAGCTATTGCCATCTCTAATGCGCAAGCAGGCGATATCGCCAAAGCATTAGAAAGTGTAGATGCCGAACAGGCCGCACTCGCTAAAAGTTTGGTGAACAGCAAGCGTCCTTTAGTGGTTACCTTAATTGCTACTGACACCAACCCAACATCTGTACCTGAAGGCTATTTAAAATTACATTTGTTATCGCATCGCTTAGTAAAACCACATAACACTGTGTTGGCTGGTATTTTTGGCGTATTGCCCAATGTGGCTTGGACAAATAAAGGCGCAATCGATGTAAACGAATTGCCCGCCGCACAATTGCAAGCGCGCTTGAACGGCGAAGATTTGGAAGTATCCAGCGTGGATAAATTCCCAAAAATGACCAACTACGTTGTACCAAAAGGTGTACGTGTTGCTCATACCGCACGCGTGCGTTTGGGTGCTTACTTGGGTGAAGGCACCACCATCATGCACGAAGGTTTTGTAAACTTTAATGCAGGCACTGAAGGCCCGGCGATGATTGAAGGCCGCATTTCTGCAGGTGTATTTGTAGGCGCAGGCTCTGACTTGGGCGGCGGTAGTTCCACTATGGGAACACTCTCAGGCGGTGGCAATATCATTATTTCTGTTGGCAAAGAATCTTTGATTGGCGCTAACTCAGGCACAGGTATTCCATTGGGCGACCGCTGCAAAATTGAATCTGGCCTCTATATTACTGCCGGCACCAAAGTGGTTATGCTGGATGACACTGGCGCAGAAGTGAAAACAGTGAAAGCGCGTGAATTAGCAAACGTGTCTGATTTAGTATTCCGCCGTAATTCAATCAGTGGTCGCGTAGAAGTTGTTACCAACAAAAGTGCGTTGCAATTAAATACTGCGCTGCACAAAAATTAATTATCATTCCGCTTATGCTAAGCCTGTCAATCTTCGACTGCTTCGCGCTCAGGATGAGCGGAATTCTATTTAACATTATTTTTAATACATTTAAGCGAGATAAAAATTATGGGCGCTCAATGGAAAGCAAAAGGCCGCGAAGCAGCGGCTAGTGCAAAAGGCAAACTGTTTACCAAACTCACCAAAGAAATCATGATTGCTGCACGCAACGGTGCAGACCCCGATATGAACCCGCGCTTGCGCCTTGCCATTGTGCAAGCGAAAAAAGCCTCAATGACACGCGAAACATTAGAGCGCGCCATTAAAAAAGGCTCGGGCCAATTAGATGGCGGCATCACCTACGAAAAATTAACTTACGAAGGTTTTGCTCCGCACCAAGTTCCAGTTATTGTTGAATGCTTAACTGATAATGTGAATCGCACTATTTCAAATATTCGCGGATTATTTCGTAAAGGCCAACTAGGCGCATCCGGTTCTGTATCATGGGATTTTGAACATGTGGGTATGATCGAAGCATCGCCTGCAAACAAAGATGCAGACGCGGAAATGGCCGCTATTGAAGCTGGCGCACAAGATTTTGAAATCAACGACGATGGCACAGCGACATTTATTACCGACATCACTGATTTAGACGTGGTGCAAAAAGCCCTGCCCGAACAAGCCTTCAACGTGGAATCTGCAAAAATTGGTTATCGCCCTAAAAACCCCGTCAGTTTATCTGGTGAAGCACTTGAAGAAGTTGAGGCATTTTTGGCAGCAATTGACGAAGATGACGATGTGCATGAAGTGTATGTCGGCTTAGCTGGCGAATAATAATGGATGCGCTCATGACCCCCACGCTTCAACTCGCCGTAGATTTAATTCGCTGCCGTTCCGTTACGCCAGAAGATGATGGCTGCCAGGAAATGATGATTAAACGTTTGGAAGCCATAGGCTTTACCGCCGAGCGTTTACGTTTTGGCGAAGTTGATAATTTTTGGGCTGTACGAGGCACACAAGGCCCAATTCTAGCTTTTGCAGGCCACACCGATGTGGTGCCTACCGGTCCCGAAGCCAACTGGAATAACCCACCATTTGAACCAAAAGTTATCGATGGAATGTTGCATGGTCGGGGCGCAGCCGATATGAAAGGCTCGCTGGCATCCATGGTTATCGCCTGTGAAAATTTTGTAGCGAAGCACCCAAACCACAAAGGACGCATTGCGTTTTTAATTACCAGCGATGAAGAAGGCCCCTCCATTAATGGCACTGTAAAAGTGGTGGAATGGTTAGAGGCGGGCAACACAAAAATGACGTGGTGTATTGTGGGCGAGCCATCCAGTACAGTACACGTGGGTGATGTCATTAAGAATGGCCGTCGCGGTTCACTGGGTGCCATTTTAAAAGTGAAAGGTATTCAAGGCCATGTGGCTTACCCACATTTAGCAGACAACCCTATTCACACATTTGCGCCAGCTCTTGCTGAACTTACCACCGAGCATTGGGATAATGGCAATGAATTTTTTCCCGCAACCAGTTTTCAAGTGTCAAATATTAATGGCGGCACAGGTGCGACCAATGTGATTCCGGGCGAAGTGCAAGTCGTTTTTAATTTCCGCTTTTCAACCGAATTGACTGAGCAGATTTTGCGCGAGCGCACCGAAGCAATTTTAAATAAACACAAACTGAAATATGAATTGCAATGGATTTTAAGTGGCCAGCCCTTCTTAACGCCACGCGGTGATTTAGTAAATGCTGTAGTAGAAGCCATTAAATCAGAAGTAGGTTTAGATGCAGAACTCTCAACAACAGGCGGCACATCCGATGGTCGTTTTATTGCACCCACAGGTGCACAAGTTGTAGAGCTCGGCCCCATTAATGCCACAATTCACAAAGTGAATGAATGTATTAGTGCGGACGATTTGAATAAGTTAACAGGTATTTACGAAAAGACGCTAGAAAAATTATTGGGATGAAAATATATCGCCTCCTCTTTTAAAAAAGAGGAGGCGACCATCTAACTCACTGCTTTAATTTTAGTCGCTGTATAAATCGCTACCAAACTCACAGCGCAGGCAATATAGCCCACCCAATCGTAATGCAAAATCTCACCAGTGGGTGCCTTCGTCATAATGGCACCTGCCACTAACGCCGCAAAACCAGAACCGAAATTTTGTACTGCAGAACTAAAAGCCATTACACGCCCCCGAAAATGCGGCTCGCAGGATGCCGTAATTAAGGCAGACGCAGGAATAAAACGACCGCTTACAAACACAAAAAATAAAGTAGCAAAAACCAACTGGAGTGCAAAAGGAGTTTGTAATGTTTGCGTTACTAAAACAATAGGCAAAAAACTCAGCAAGGTAATTAACGCAAATACCTTGGCGTGTTTATATTTATCTGTCATGCGGCCGATCCATGGGCGTGTAATTAAAGTAGCCGCACCGCCCACCAAATAAATATAAGGAAGCTCGTGATCTGTCATAGTCGTATTAGCTACCAAGGTAGGCGCAATGTAAGGGATTACCATAAAGCCACCAAACATCAATAAACAAGAGGTTGCAAAAGCCCACCAATGATTTGTGACTTTAAATAGCTCTGCATAGCTTTGGAAAAAATTAACGCTCGGTTGATTCAAATGGCCACGCACGTTAGGCACCACCTTGTAAGCAACTACGAGCACTGCGATACCGGCATAAGCTAAAAAACTGAATGGGGTTTGCCATGAATAATGGTTGGAAATAAATAAACCCAACGGAACACCGGCAACAGCGGCCAATGAAAACGCAAGCATGACAATACCCATAGCCTTGCCACGCTTTTGCGGCGGAAAAATATCGCCCACAATAGCCAGAACAATTGAGCTTAAAACACCACCAAAAAAACCAGCAACAATTCGCGCAATTAATAGCAACTCAAATGTACTTGCATAAGCGCAAGCAAGCGTCGCAATTAGTAGGCCCACATAGGAAACTAACAATGCATTTCGACGATCAAATCTGTCTCCCAAAGATGACGCCAAAAATGAAGATACGCCAGCAGCAATCGAATAGGACGATACCAGCAAACCAAATTGAGCGGGTTGGATATTAAACGTAGACATCAACAAAGAAGACAGCGGCATCATAATCATAAAATCTACAATCATGATGAACTGTAAAGCCATGAGCGTGAACAACATAATGCGTTCACGTGAAGGAGAGAGTTCAAGCGACATAATATCTCAGCAGATAGAGGAGCAAATATACAGTTTAGCTAAAAACATACGATTTCTGCTATTGACGCTTGTAACTAGTTGCCTTGCATGAAAATCAGAAAGTGAATACAGAATTCACAAATAACATAGTCACGCTTCAGCATATCAATTTAGTTCCGTGGTGATTTGCTTAACCTTAACTCAAGAGACGCCAATATTTTAGGGTGATGCACAACCCAACCGCCAATGAACCCTATGGCGCTACCCAAAGCAATATCGCCTAAGCGAGTAATCACCAAAGACTCATGCAATACCCGCGATGCCGAACCTTCAGCGAGGAGCATGGTGAGCGGCGTAATAAAAATAACCGCCAAACCGTAGTGATGAACAACCAAAAGCTCGACGATAAAAAACAATACAATAATTGCTATAGCAAATGACCAACCATGCAACGATTGCGAAAAAATACACCATGCTAAAACCATACCGAGTGCAGTGCCAACCACACGGTGAATTTTTCGTTGCCGCACCAGCGTAAATGTCGCGCCTTGCATAATTGCCGCGCAAGAAATGGGAACCCAATAAGGCTTATTTAACCCCATGAGCTCCGCCATTAAATAAGAACCACCAACAAATAACCCCAGTACAGCAGATTGCAGCAAAAATTTTATATTCTTTTTTTCAATGACAGTCACTGGTGCGGGTTCAGGAAGGGCTATTAACAAACTGTAAAAAAATGCGACTAAGCAAGATATCATGCAACCTAGCGCCACTAACCCGAGGTGAGCAGGAATTAATTGAAGATTAAAAGGCAAGGTACAACCTAGTGCGGCCAGAAAAATAAAAAAGAAATTTCCAGGTTCCGGGATAGAATAGTAGCGACAAATAAAATCTACCAACATTGCAATAAGCATTAGCGCTATCGCTGATGAATAAATGCTAAACCCTGCAACTAAACCTACAGTAAAACAGGCCACAATACCAAAGGAACAAACCGCTAAGGTCACCATACGATAAGGTACGCTGGCAGCACGTGGAATATAGAGAATCACCATTGTGCCCACACACGCTAAAATCGCATTTGCCATCTGCTGAAAATAAACACCAAAAAGTGCAGGTATTGCCATGCTAATAGTAGCAACTAATGCCACATGCCACGGACGGCTTGGTTTATTGAACACAAAAAGCGATTTAATTTCTTGCTGAAATTGCTGTAACCAATGTAATTGTGGTTCTGGCTTATCCATAATTGCTAACACTCTGTGAAATTTGACAAATATTCTTCGCTTGAACTCAGGGTTCATCACCTAGAAAAAATGAAGGACAGTGACTTAGGCAAACTTTCTGGAGGCCTCGGTAACACACTGAACCAAGATGTAAAATACATTACTTTATGCCATCTAGCGACGTCGTTAATGTGGAGTTTTAGGCCGCAGTCTTGTAGAACGCTCTTAACCTCGCTAGGCTGTGCGCAATATAAACTTACCAACGTCGGTTCCTTATGCGTTTTACTTATTTTCTAATTTGGCCGCTGGTTTTTATTGGGCAATTACTGGCAGTCAGCCTGCTGGCATGGCATTTACTGGCACAAATCGCTTTTGCTTACCCCACCGGTTATAAATTGCTAAATCTAGATAAACATATCGCCGAATTCGCGCCCATTAATCGCTATATTCACGGTTTTCAGTTCACTCAACCTAAAGAGCATTGGGATTTATTCGCACAAATTACCCACGCGGTACAGCACCAAGGCGTAGGCTTGAAAGACATTTACTTTACACTGCCAAACGATACTAAAATTCCGCTCATGCACAATGCAGAAATCGTTCACTTACAAGATGTAAGTAATCTTATTCATGAATTTTATCTTGCTGGGATTGCGGGTCTTTTTATCTGGCTAATTGCCTTAGCCATCGCTTATCAACAAAAGTTAGCTTTTCCCTCCTTGCGCAATATAGTTCTCGGTTTTTGCGGAAGCCTTGCTGCTGCAACGTTAATCATCTTGAGCTTAGGTGCCACCAAGGTATTTTACTGGCTGCACACCAAAATATTCCCTGAAGATCACCAGTGGTTTTTTTATTATGAAGATTCACTGATGACAACGCTGATGAAAGCTCCCGATATTTTTGCATTTATTGCCGCGTTACTGATAATCGTGTTAATGATCTTGTGGGGATTATCAACGTTTGGAATGGCCAGGTTGTTTAAGCTCAAGGCTGCAACCAAACATGAAGCCACTTCAACGAAACAAGAAGTCATTCCATCGAACAGTAAGAAAAAAACTAAAAAGAAGAAAAACTGATTCATGTATTAGATTGTTAAGAGGATAAATTCCACTAAGATATAATTCTGCAAGTGCAACAATATTAAACAAAGCACATCACATAAAATGGTGCGTGCATGGAGTCAGAATGCTAAATCGAAAGAACCTCTTCGGGTGTTAGCCAACGCCACTGCCCTTCGGAGAGATTTCCATCAAGACTAATGTCTCCCATAGATAACCGATGCAGTTCAAGCACTTCATTCTGAAAAAAACCAAACATGCGTTTAATTTGGTGGTAGCGCCCTTCGTAAATGCATAACTGAGCGGTATGGCTAGAAAGTAGATGTAGTTCTGCAGGGAGGGTTGTTAGGTTTTCAAACTGAAAGTAAAAACCTTGTGAGAATTTATTTACCTGCTCAGGTGTAATCTCATCTTTAGTTTTAACCCAATAGATTTTTGGAATTTTTTGCTGTGGTTGAGTTAGCCTGCGCGACCATTTTCCATCATTGGTTAACAACAGTAGTCCCGTAGTATTAAAGTCCAGACGGCCAGCTAGATGCAGTTCTTCTTTTGAGGGCATATCGATAAAATCGAGCACCGTTTTATGTTTAGCATCTATGGTTGCACTAACACAACCTTTGGGTTTATGAAGCATCAAATACATAGCTTCACGGGCCTGAAGTACTTGACCATTCACTTCCACTCGGCAGAACTCGGTAACTCTGCCGCGCCCTTCGCTCACTGCAATACCGTTTAGCATAACCTTTCGCTGCACAAACAAATTGCGCACAGCTTTTGCTGAATAAGTAAGTTTAGCTTCTATAAAACGATCTAACCGCATCTTGCTTACAACAATCAAGGTCTGGATTTTTTTATAAGATCATAAGCGGCTTGAATTTCTTGCGAGCGCTCGGTGGCAGATTTAATCATTTCTTCGGGGAAACCTTGCCCCATAAGTTTATCGGGGTGGTATTGACTCATTAATTTACGATAGGCTTTTTTAATATCTGCATCGCTGGCATCTGCAGAAACTCCCAGCGCATCATAAGCAAGCGCTAAATCGTTGCCTTGTTGATTTTTGGAAAATGAATTTTGCGCACCAATCATTTTTAGCAACTGTTCAAAAGCCGTGCGCGAGAAGCCAACACCATCAGCCACTTGTTGTAAAATTTCTACTTCACGACTGTGTAAAACACCATCCACCATTGCCAGGTTAATCAAATACACCAACAGCATTTGGCTTAAGTTTGGGCTACGAACACCCAATTCACGATAAGTGGCTAAACACGCCTGCAAACTAAAATCTGCACTTGCGCCTTCTTTAAACAAACCTATAGCTTCACGCCTATGCTCTGGCGTTAAGCCCATTTTATCCATGTAGGCTTCCGTGAGTTTAACTTCACCCTCACTAATATGACCATCTGCTTTGGCAATGTGGCCAAGCAAGTTAAATACTGTTTTAAAAAATAATGCCTGCGACGCCTGTAGTTCTTCACGTGTTATTTTGGCAGGTGCTCTGCGTTTTCTATCATAAAAAAAGAAACCTAAAGCAGCAAACACAAGCGCGCCAACAATATTGCGCGTAAATATAAAACCTACAATTAAACCAACCAGTGTTCCAATCATCTTAAATCTATCTCAATAAAGTCTATGAAAATTTTTTATGTCTCAGCGAACTTGCACCGCGTACCCGCCTGAAAGGTAAACCCCGTAGATATAGTTTATGAAAAATCACAAGAGCAAATTTGCACAATGTTGCAGCCTGAAAGGTACACCACATAAATATAGTTTATGACAAATCGCAACAGCAGATTTTCATATCGTACCTACCTGAAGGTTAAACCGCATAAACATGGTTTATGACAAATCGCAGGAGCGAATTTGCACAGCGTAGCTGCCCGAAGGGTAAACCACATGGATGTGGTTTATGAACTACACGACAGCATTGAACAACCCGCTTTTGTACGAGCCCACTCAGGACGTTTTGCAAAGTAATGTTGATATTCAGGCTGTTCATCATAAGGTTTTTTTAGCAACGCCAGCAGCGTTTGTACATCTGAAAAATCACCTACAGTGGCCTTATCGATGGCTTCTTGTGCCATGTAATTGCGTAACACATATTTGGGGTTCGCAAGATTCATACGCGCTTTACGCTGTTCGTGCGCTTCACCGAACATAATATAATCTTGCTCTAAGCGTGCGGCATAACTACGCAGCCATGTTGCCATAGCTGCAATAGCTTCTGGGCTTGGCTGGGCATAGTAAGCGTATTGAATAACCTCAATTAGCACTGCATCATCGTGCGCAGGAGACTGGAAATCAAAATTTGCCAACAAGCGATAAAAAATAGTCATATCAGTTTCAACAAGTTGCAACACCCGATGCAATTCATCAATCAATTCAACATCGCTTTCGCTGAAATTATGTAAACCCAACTTATTCGCCATATCCAGTTGCCATTGCGCAGCATACACACGACGGTAAGTATTTAAACCTTCCTGTAACGGCTCAACCGATTCAATCAAGGGATAAATGGCATTGGCTAATTGCGCTAAATTCCATAAGGCCACCTGGGGTTGATTAATGAATCGATAACGTCGGCCTTGAGCATCCGTAGTATTGGGAGTCCAATCCGGCTCATAACCTTCCAACCAACCATAAGGGCCGTAATCAATGGTCAAACCTAGAATTGACATATTGTCAGTGTTCATTACCCCGTGCACAAAACCTACACGCATCCAATGTGCAACCATTTGTGCTGTGCGTGAACAAATATCATCAAACCATTGCACATAAATATCATGGGTTATGTCAGAACCATTTTTTACGAGATGTGGAAAGTCTGCACAAATAGTGAAATCTGCTAATTTTTTTAGTAATTCAATATCATTGCGAGCAGATAAAATTTCAAAATTACCGAACCTTGTAAAACTGGGTGCAACACGGCATACCACTGCGCCCGGTTCTAATTGTGGGTTTCCATCATAGAACATATCGCGACGCACTTGCTCGCCCGTAAGAACCAAGCTCAATGCGCGTGTAGTCGGTATGCCTAGATGATGCATGGCCTCACTGCACAAAAATTCACGCACCGATGATCGCAATACAGCAAGACCATCGGCTGTGCGGGAATAAGGTGTTGGGCCTGCGCCTTTTAACTGCAATGTCCAATGTTCGCCCTGTGCCGTTTTTATCTCGCCTAAATTAATTGCACGGCCATCGCCTAACTGCCCGGCCCAATTACCAAATTGGTGGCCCCCATAACAACAGGCATGAGGCTGCATGCCAGCCAATAGTTTGTTCCCGGAAAAAATCTCGGTAAAAAAATTGGTAGTTAATTCGTCGTGATTAAGATGAATTAAATCGGCAACGTCAGTTGCAGCGCAAACGAGTTGTGGGGCGCGCACAGCGGTTGGATTAACGAATGAATAACAGGCATTAGCTACTTGTCGGCGGTAATTATCCGCAATAGGATCAGCGGGTAACTCACGAACAAAACGATTATCGAAGGATAATTGGGAAAGCGATAAATGACTCATGGAGGACCCAAGTATTGCGTTAAAAGACAGCAATGATAGCGCAGTAAAAGCCAAAAACAGTTAATTTTTTACAGCAACTACGCCAGGCCCAATCGGTGGAAATGCCAAAAACTCTGGTAGTGTTTCTGCATAATTTGATAAGGCCTGCAGCTGTGGGAAATCTTTTGCTGGAATAATATCAGGCAGTATACTTTGAATAAACTGCCACACCACCGCCGAGGTAATAAAAGGTTGCGTTACATAAGTGGGGGTTAATTCAATGTCACTCAAACTGAGCTTAGCCTCCAACGCATCGCATGCCGCTCGAAGTTGTAAACTGACTCTATCTACCCAAGGTTGATGTTGTTTTTCTAGTGGGCGTAAATTTTTTTCATACAGCAACTGCACAGCTTTTTCACTGGCAGCCAACGCTAAACCTACAATTTGCAAAGCTGAACGAAATTCATCACCAAGGTGAGGCATTAAACGGCGTGATGCGGGTACGGCAGATTCGGCGTAATGAAGAATAATCGTAGAATCCATTAATATCTCACCACTATCAAAGACTAGCGTGGGCGCTTTTACTACCGAATTAATTTCCTGAAATTGTGAAAAATCGTTAAATACCGAAAGCGCTTGATGTTCAAATGGAATACCCATGAATCTAAGAGAGATTGCAGTTCTCCGAACGTAGGGTGAATCAAGCATTCCAATAAGTTTCATCTTATTACCTATAATAAAAGGTCACCTGTAATAAAGCCGCCTGTAATAAAAATTCATCTGCGATATAAATTTAGTGTAACTCAACATCTAATTCTGAGCGATTTCAATTCCGAACGATCTAAACAACTGCCATCGAGACGATGGATACTAAAATTTTTGGTAAGCACCGATTGTGAGTTGGTATTTTTTCAATCCGGTTCTAGCAGATGTTGGCATGGCTATATCAATATGCGCAACATTACCCACACGAACCTTGGTAGAGCTAAAACGCAGGCCTAAGCCAACATTGGTTAATAAAGGCGAATAAGGTTCATTAGGTAAACCCCATGCTTTGCCGGTATCTACAAACACAACACCACCCATGCGCACCAGGTTAAATAAATATACATCGGAGAAGTAACGGCGCTCCAGCGTAAAGGTATAACGTTTATTACCGCGCAAAAAATCGGTAGGGTAGCCACGCAAGCCGGTGATATCGCCCACAGTTAGCTCTTTATATTGGGGAAGGTTTTCACCATAGCCAAACTCTGCACGAGCGTACCACCGATTTTTTTCATCCTGCAAATAATGATACGCAATGCTAGAGGTCAATATATTGGGATCAAGCCCACTGATGCCTAAATGCTGGCGACCATCCAGTTCTGCCTCAAACTCAAATAGATGTTTATCTGAAATATCCAAAAAGTTTTCATAGTCTATTTTATAACGAACAACATCGTCTGGATTACCAAAGCTTTTGCCCGCCATTCCTAAACGGACGGTTACTTTTTCTCCAGTAGCAACATCTTCCAAACGATGAATTTGATTTACATTTTTTAGCACGCCAAACTTATTTTCAATGTATTGATATTCAATCCATGGGTAGACCGCTTTATCGCGAGCAGGAATCCCTCGTTGGGTTTCTTCTGTATCAAAGAAACTATCTTCCTCATGCGTAAAACCAACCAACCAGCGCTGTGTAAAGTTGTTGTTGATATCGGTAGCTAAACCAAAATAAGCAACGTTATCTACAGTTCTGTGTCGGAATTCATTTACGATGACACCACGTGAACGAATAGTATCAATTTGCGTTAAATCTGAAAGACGGCCACCCGCAGACCAAGGTGTATCCAAGGAGTAAAATGGATGCGAAACATCTACAACCGTATTTCGCCCATCGGAGGCATCGTCATAGGTGAGATGAACCGCGACCGGCTTATTAAAAAAGTGAGGATTACTAAAATCATAACTAATGGCGTTACGCTGTTCATTCTCGCTGTAGCCAATAGTCAGTGAGTTCCCCGTACCAAAAATATTACCGTCGTTTATACCAAAGCCGGTTTGGTTATTGTCCGATTTATGGCTATAGGATACCCGCGGCTCAAGCGCCCAGGAATCGCGCGTAACTACGAGTACATCTACCTCATCGCCGCATACTGTTTCAGGCACAACATAGGCATCGGTAAGATATTTACGAGTACGTAAAATCCGGCCACTTTCATCCATATTTTTATAATTAATGGTGTCGCCCGCCTCAAACAACAATTGCGATTCCACCACCTTTTTCCGTGTGGTGAAGTGGATATTATTTAGAAAACGATAAACTTTATTGTTTTCTTTGGGGTCGCTTTCATCAAAAACATTCAGTTGTTTAAAATGAATATTACGAATTTTTTTGCCATCCAGCGCTTCAAATGCACCTTTTTCTATACGTACATTGGTGTCTTGAGCAATACATTCAACGCTACTGCTCTCTTGCTCTTGCGCAAAAGTTTGGCTCACCCCCGCACATGTGAATAATACAAAAACACTGATCATAGAGCGCGCTATCCATTGCGAACCCTGTATGAGTACTGCATGAAAATATAAGAATAGATGCATACATGCCTTAAGATTTATAAGATGGCTTATCCAATATCTACATAGATGTCTAAGTACATAGCATTTAAGTATAGTTCGCTAAATGCTCGCCACGAGTATCCGTTTTAATGATGATGCGCGTGACCAGCAGGCTCTGCTATTCCAAGACTACTTGTAGATGAGCTTTGATTTTGCTCATTTTTTATAAGAGCCTCTGTACGCTGGCGCTCTGACAGAGCAGCCTCCCTGTGGTGCGAAGATGAATGATCTACTTTATTGCTGGAGTGATGTTGATGAGCATTTTGCAGTGAATGGTGATGAGCATGTGAATGATCCATGCCACCCCAAATTGTCCATACACCAAACATAATTATTGTTACTGCCAATACTATTCGCACAGGTCGCCTCTGCAGTATAGAAGCCAACTGATTTGAAACTGCCCCTGCTGCCATTACCGCCGGCAAGGTACCCAAGCCAAATGCAAGCATAGCGCTTGCCGCCATGAGAGGTGCAGGCTGGGTCATAGCCATTGCGAGCGCAGCGTACACCAACCCGCACGGCAACCAACCCCAAAGCGCACCAAGGAACAGTGCTTTGGGCAGGCTATCAACAGGCATAAATCGTTTACCTAACGGCTGAATATATACCCACAAATAACGGCCAAGGGTTTCAAGTTTTGTTAAGCCTCTCCACCAATCGGCCAAATACAAGCCCATCGCAATCAACAAAGCACCGGCCACTATCCGTAAAATTGTACCGCCACCGAATGCTGAAAACTGTTCGGCAAATAATCCGGCCAATAACCCCATGAGGCCATAGCTAAGAATTCTACCCACATTGTAAGTGGCGAGGATAAACCAGCGTTTCGATGTGGCGTGCGCAGGAACTGCCATAGTCAGTGCGCCCATAATGCCACCGCACATACCTATACAATGTGTACTGCTCACTAAGCCCAGCGTAACCAACGATAGAAAAATACTGAGTTCAATCATTTATCTTGCTCGTTAAGCGGTTTAACTGAAGGAACATCTTTTTGTTCTGCCGATAGCCCGGTATTTTCTTCAACAGCATCTAGAGATGGTGCGGACGATTTCTTTTTTGCTTCATCAAACAAAATACGATGCGCTTCAGTATCAAGATTGTCGTACTGACCATTATTGATGGCCCAAAAAAGAACCTTTATCGCTATAACAATAAAAATAAGGGCACAGGGAACAAGAAAATAGAGGCTTTCCATGATGGCGTCTCAATAAAATAGGTAATCAATCACTACTTGCTTAAGCGCAAGGCATTCAGCACCACGATCAATGAACTCATGGTCATACCTATAGCGGCAGCCCAAGGTGCAACGTACCCCATGGCGGCAAGCGGTAATGCAATTAGATTATAGGTGAGCGAGAACATGAGATTTTGTTTAATGATCTTACGTGTGCGCTCTGCCAGCAGAATTGCTTGGGGCAGCAGCGTTAGCTGGTTGTTAAGCAATACAGTATCGGCTCGTGTTTGCGCCAAATCTGATGCGGCTGCCATGGCTACCGACACGTCTGCACCGGCAAGCACCGGCACATCATTAATACCATCCCCCACCATTAGCACTTTATCGCCACGTAATTGGGCAATATTCAGTTGCGCTAATTTATCACCAGGTTTTGCGCCGGCGGTAAATTCTGTTATCCCCAAGGTTGTGGCGAGTTGTGTGACTGCGCCGGATTGATCACCGCTGAGTAATTCAACACTAATTCCCATGTCTCGCAATTCAGCAACCGCATCGTGAGCGCTTGGGCGAATTTCATCGGCCAAGCCAAACCAAACCACTGCACCTTGTGCATTAGCCAACAACAACCAGAGTTTTTGTTGATCGGGTAACGCCAAATTTTTATGCTGAGCGGTAATAATGTCGCTGGCAAATTCCTGCGTGCCTATACGGTAAAGCTCACTACCCACAATCCCTTCTACACCTGCAGCAGTGGTTTGCTTTACTTCAACTGCGCGGATATCTGTTTGCCCAAATTTGATCGATTGTGAATGCGTAAATGCTTGCGCTATGGGGTGATTGGAATCAGCTTCTAACGCGGCCGCAATTGCCAATACGTTTTCGCGCGATGCATCTGAAAGCAGCAACACATCTGTAATGCTAAATCTCCCGTAGGTAAGTGTGCCCGTTTTATCAAAAATCACGCGATTAATATGCGTCAATGTTTCAATAACATGACCGCGAGCGACCAGGAATCCGCGTTGACGCAAATTCGCCGTGGCTGCTGAAAGTGCGGCGGGCATTGCCAGGGCTAATGCACAAGGGCAAGTTACAACCAGTACCGATAAGGTAACCCAGATAGCGCGGCTCGGGTCTTTAAACCACCAAAATAAAAACACACCAACACATACCACCAATAAACGCCCTACAAAAAAGCGGGCAATTTTATCAGCCATGACTACCTGCTTGGGTTTTTCATCGGCGGCTTGTACCGCCAAACGCTCAATACCGGATAGCTGTGTTGCACTGCCAATAGCAGTCACGCGAATTCGCAAAGCGCTATGGCCATTTAACGTGCCCGCAATAACTTTATCGCCAATTTTTTTAGCAACGGGGATAGATTCGCCGGTAATTAAAGCCTCTATCACTTCGCTTTCGCCAGCCTCGACTACACCATCACAAGGAAATGTTTCACCTGTTTTCACCAAAACAAGATCATTCACAGACAGCATTTTGAGTGGAACATTTTGCGTTTTTTCTTCGCTACCATTTTCAGTGGGCGATTGTGAAATACAACAAGCAGTGAGAGGCATTAGTTGTGCAAGATTGCCAAATGCGGAGCGATTGCGGTGGCGAGCGCGCTGTTCTATGTAGCGCCCCAATAACAAAAAGAAAGTAAACATGGAGACGGATTCAAAATAGACTTCACCGCTGGAGGTCACCGTTGCCCAGGCGCTGGCAAGGTAGGCCAAACCAATCGCCAGGGCGACAGGTACATCCATAATTAATTGTTTACTTTTAACGCTGCGCCACGCCGCTTTAAAAAAAGGCGACGCAGAAAAAAACACCACTGGAGTTGCGCACAACATGCTGAGCCAACGTAAAAAATCCAGCCAGGTATCGGTAGCGCCAAAATAAATTCCTACTGCAACCATCATGGCTTGCATCATGCCGAAACCAGCAACGCCTAAACGGAATAAAGCGATACGATTTTCTTTCTTGAAAAAATCTTGCTGTTGATCGTCAGTGGCGGGGCGAGGCTTGTAACCAATTTGCGCGAGGGATTTTAAAAGTTCACTGAGCGGTGATAACTCTGGCGACCACACTAAGGTACAGCGATGGGTGCTCACGTTGACACTCACCATTTTCACTGCAGTATTTTTGCTGAGATGCGTTTCAATAAGCCAACTACAAGCAGCGCAGGAAATACCTTCCAGAAGTAAACTTGCCTGACGATAATTCGTATCAAAATCGGTAACGAATTCGCTTTGTACTTCGGGCAGATCGTAAATGTGCCAGTTCGTATTGAGCGTTTGTGAATCGCTGCGCTGATTGGTTTCAGTGCGATACGTATAAAAGTTTTCTAATCCGCCATCCACAATCGCCATAGCAACCGCTTGGCAACCGGGGCAGCACATGAGCTCTGGCTTGTTATTAATAAGGACTGGAAAATAGCTATTAGGAGGAACGGGCAAGCCGCAGTGATAACAACTCACGTTGTTTGTATCACTCCGGTTTGCGTTTAATTCAGGTGATGGCATGGATGTGGAACCTGCCTAAGGCGGAAAGCAAACTTATTTCGCAGGCTTAGATTGAGTGCGTGATTGCAAGGTAGCTTCGGCGGTTTTGGTTACATCCATTTGGCCCGTTAGCAACCATTCTGCATCTTTACGGCGATTCGCGTCTGCTTCCGGGATGAGGGAAATATACCAATTGTATTCAATCGCTGTATCCAGCTCGCCACGGTATTCGCCGGCGGCAATTTCAGTTAATAAGATTCTCTGATCTTTAATGGCTTTGGCTGGGTTATCCAAAAATAACAACAATTGTTTGGGGAAACTGTGCTTGCCACTTAAAGAGACCAGAACATCCCCGGTCAGCTGATCAATTTTTACCTTGGCGATTAACCCTAACTCAGCGGCTTTCTCATCTTGAGCCAAGGTTTGGTTAATCATTCTGCCTACCTTGTAATAGTTATCCGTCACTACATCGTCAGAATTTTTAAACGCAACGGTAACGAAAACCCCACACATAAGGATAATAAAAATTAAGGGGCCAAATACAAACCAAAACCAAAATTGGCGGTACCAGGGTAATATTTTTTCAGCTGCTTGATCAGTCATTTTTCGCCCCACTATCTTATTTAGATGGCCCAATAAAAGTTGTGTGATGAGAAACCACAATCTCAGGATTTTCACGTGCAACCACAGTAAATGTTACGGTATTTTTTTCGCCTTTCAATTCACTGCGTTTCACTACCACACGTACCGGTAGCGTAACAATTTCACCTTCAAGGATGGGTGGAGCTTTATAGCCTTGAATATCAAATGTGTAATCGCCGCTCACGCGCACATCGTAAACATGCGTTTTACGATCAAGGTTTTCGATTTTAAGTGTATAAACATTTGAAACATTGCCTTCAGTGATGCGGAACATTTGCGTACCGCGATCACGCATAACCTCAACCAACAATGGCATACGCGTGGCGAGAGAATACACAAAGAGCGCTACCATCGCCAACAGCACTACACCATAGCCTAAAACACGCGGGCGAAGGATTTTAACTTTTTTCTTGGCTGCTGCATCTTCAGTCGTAAAACTGATGAGTCCCAGCGGATAATTCATTTTCTCCATAACACTATCGCAAGCGTCAATACACAAACCGCAATCGATGCACTCAGCTTGCAGACCTTCGCGAATATCAATATTGACTGGGCACACTTGCACACACCATGAGCAATCTATGCAATCGCCCAAACCTTGCGCTTTATAATCTTCGCCAATTTTACGGGGGCCACGCTTCTCGCCGCGCTCACTGTTGTACCAAACCGCCAAGGTGTCATGATCGTACATAACGGCTTGGAATCTTGCGTATGGGCACATGTATTTACAGACTTGCTCTCGCATAAAGCCGGCATTGCCGTAGGTAGCACCGGTAAAAAACAACACCCAAAACAACGCTGTTAAATCAAGCTGGAAAGTGAAGAAGCTGATAACCAAGTCACGCACAGGGGTAAAGTAACCCACAAAAGTGATGGCGGTTATGAGTGCGATAGCAATCCAGATAGCCTGCTTAGCCGCTTTGCGCAAAAACTTTTGAACACTCCACTTTTGCGCATCCAGTTTAATACGCTTATTACGATCACCTTCGCATAACAACTCGGCCCAAATATACATTTGGGTCCAAATAGTTTGCGGGCAGGTAAACCCACACCACACGCGCCCCACCATCACCGTGACGGTAAATAATAAGAAGGCGGAAATGATTAGGAGCCACGCGAGGTAAACGCCGTCTTGTGGGGAAAAGGTAATCCACAAAATATTGAATTGACGCGCTGGCAGGTCAAACAACATGGCTGGGCGACTGTCGATCACCAACCAGGGCATTAAGACAAAACCTAAAATTAAGGGGGCGCTGATATAACGGCGCAGACGCTGAAAAAAACCAGTAATGCGGCGAATGTAAACTTTTTCTTCAGATTCGTAGAGATTTACATAACGTATTTCGTTTGCTGGAACTTCTTTAGCAGGGACTTCCTTGGACGCTTCAGATTGCTTGGACTTTTCATTCACAGAAAGAGTACCTCAGGCAGGCGCGCAGTTAGGAATAAAAACGTACGGCGGGAATCAATAACATGGGGCAAAGCGAGCGCAGATCAAGCCTGCGCTGCTTTAAAAACGAGCTATTTTTTAAGGTACGATCTCAAAAAATTATTTAGCTGCCTCTTCTTGAGACAAGCTGTAAACATATGCGGTTAACAAATGGATACGCTCAGCCTTTAAGGTTTCAGCATGGGCAGGCATAACACCAGCACGGCCATTACGCACCGTTTGACGCAGAGCACTACCTAGCTCTTCAGGTGTTGCAGCACCATATAACCAAATGTCATCGGTTAAGTTAGGCGCGCCGAGCAAGTGATTACCTTTGCCATCTGTCCCGTGGCATACAGAACAATTGGTCGCAAATATTGCTTTGCCGAGCTCTGCTTTTGCAGCATCATGTTCTTTACCGGCACCTTGCAGCACATACTCAACGACATTGCCAACATTGGCCTCGCCCAAAATAGCACCCCATGCAGGCATTGCACCTTGACGCCCCTGCACGATGGTTTCTTTAATACGATCTGGCTCACCACCGTATAACCAATCTTTATCGGTCAGGTTGGGGAAGCCAAAGTTGCCGCTCGCATCCGAACCATGGCATACCGCACAGTTGTTTAAAAACAAACGCGAACCCATTTTCATGGCTTCAGGATTCTTCGCTAATTGATCGATGGGCATTTTGGCAAACTCGCCAAAGGTTTCATCATAAGTAGCTTTAGCATGTGCATGCTCTGCTTCTAGCTGGTTGACGGATGTCCAATTCAACAAGCCCTTCCATGAACCCAAGCCTGGGTAGGCCACTAAATAGCCAGCCGTAAAAATAAAAGTGGCCAGAAATAGACCAAACCACCAACGTGGCAGTGGGTTATCGTATTCCTCGATACCGTCATACACATGACCCGTTTTTTTTGCTTCGCCGGTATCAGTCTTATCATCGGCAACGGCGATTTTGCGGTTTGCCATTAAAATCCAAAACAACAACACAAGGTTGGTTAGGGTCAGAACAATAATCCAACCGCTCCAAAATGTACTCATAATTATTTCCGCCCTTCTACATCATCAGGTTCCTGATGATCGGTTTTCTTGTTTTCGATTTGATCATCAGCAAAAGGTAATTTTGCATCCTCTTCGAAGCGTTTTCTTAACTTGGGCGAAAACGCCCAGTAACAAACGCCGAAGAAGGCAATGGTGACTAATACCGTTGAGATTGCGCCTAGAGTGCCTACATTCATAAATGCTCCCGCGTTTAATGAATTAACGTTTCTCTTTTAACAGAATGCCAAGCTGTTGCAGGTAAGCAACTACTGCATCCATTTCTGTTACGCCTTTAACGGCTTGCTGTGCACCTGCAATATCATCGTCAGTATAAGGAACACCTACTGAACGCAAAGCGCGCATTTTCGCAGCGGTATCTTTGCCATCCAGCTTGTTGTCATACAACCAAGGATATGCCGGCATAATAGACTCAGGCACAACACTGCGCGGATTGTACAAATGCGCCTTGTGCCAATCGTCTGAATAACGCTTACCTACACGCGCCAAATCTGGGCCGGTACGCTTGGAGCCCCATAAGAAGGGGTGCTCATACACAGACTCGCCCGCAACAGAATAGTGGCCATAACGCTCAATTTCTGCGCGCAATGGGCGAACCATTTGTGTATGGCAAACGTGACAACCTTCGCGGATATAAATATCACGCCCTTCTAAAACTACCGCTGGAAGAGGCTTTAATCCCTCAATCGGCGTAGTTGTTTCTTTCAGGAAGAACTGCGGAACAATTTCTACCAACGCACCAAAACTAATGGCAACGACAGCAAGAATTGTCATTAAACCAATGTTTTGCTCAACAATATCATGACCTTTCATTTATCTATCCCCTTCTCTTCACACAGCCGCAGGGGCTTGGTCTTTCAAAGAAACTTCTTTTGCACCAGCCGCTTTCGCGGTGCGGTAAACGTTGTACGCCATCAGCAACATACCGCTAAGGAAGAATGCACCGCCAATCACACGCACCAAGTAGCCCGCGTGACTTGCTGTTACAGATTCAATAAAGGTGTAGGTCAAGGTACCGTCTTTGTTGAACGCGCGCCACATTAAACCCTGCATAATGCCGTTTACCCACATTGCACATACGTAAAGCACGGTACCGATGGTAGCCAACCAGAAGTGAATATTGATCCACTTAACGCTGTACATTTGGTCGCGCTTATACAGAATTGGGAACATGTGGTAGAGCGCGCCGATTGAAATCATTGCTACCCAACCTAAGGCACCTGAGTGTACGTGGCCTACTGTCCAATCAGTGTTGTGCGACAAAGCATTTACAGTTTTGATCGCCATCATTGGGCCTTCAAAGGTAGACATACCGTAGAAAGACAGGGATACAACCAGGAAGCGCAAGATTGGATCGGTGCGCAATTTATGCCACGCGCCAGAAAGAGTCATAATCCCGTTGATCATACCGCCCCAGCTTGGCGCCAACAGAATCAGAGACATCACCATACCTAAAGACTGAGTCCAGTCTGGCAATGCTGAGTAGTGAAGGTGATGCGAACCAGCCCAGATATAAAGAGAGATCAAGGCCCAGAAGTGAACGATGGACAATTGATAAGAGTAAACAGGGCGACCCGCTTGCTTAGGAACGAAGTAGTACATCATGCCCAAGAAGCCTGCGGTTAAGAAGAAACCTACCGCATTGTGGCCATACCACCATTGCACCATTGCATCGGCAGCGCCTGCATACGCAGAATAAGATTTGAACAAGCTCACGGGTACAGCAGCTGAGTTTACGATATGCAACACCGCTACAGTTACGATAAAACCACCGTAGAACCAGTTAGCAACGTAAATGTGTGAAGTGCGGCGTTTAACAATCGTGCCGAAGAAAACTGTTGCGTAGCTGATCCATACAATCGCCAGAAGGATATCGATTGGCCACTCAAGTTCAGCATACTCTTTAGCACTGGTAAGACCTTGTGGCAGAGTGATAACGCCTAAAACAATAACCGCTTGCCAGCCCCAGAAGGTAAAAGGAACCAGCCAGCCACCGAAAAGTGCCGCCTGACAGGTACGTTGTACAACGTAAAATGATGTTGCCATAAGGGCACAACCACCGAACGCAAAAATTACCGCGTTGGTGTGCAATGGACGCAAACGTCCAAAATGCGTGTAAGGCTGAAAGAGATCATTCAAGCCAGGCCAAACGAGTTCAGACGCGATGAATACGCCAATACCCATACCCACTATGCCCCATACCACGGCCATAATGGAGAATTTGCGCACTATATCGAAATCGTAAACTGGTGGATCACCAGCAAGAGTCGCATGACTACCCATAGGACATTCCCACTATTAATAAAAACAATTAATGATTAATAAAAAAACGAATTCTGGTGATCTGGATGACCTATCGCTAGCTCCGGCGACGCTACTAATGAGCCCTGCCATTGTGAACTAAGGATGGGGTGCTGCCTTTGATATTTATCAAATCACTAACACCCTCTACCCAAACTACCTATTTATAAACCAGTTTGTCCTACCCGGTATTGAATCCAAGCCGTCTTGAACGAACCAAAACGGCCTTGAATGAACCCAAACAGTGTAGGGCAGAATTTTACTTTTTGCTTGCTTGCCCCAAAGGAAAAGCAACCAAAACTTATACTGTTAACTTAGGCGCACGGCCTTTATTAGCAGCAATTCTCATGCGTAAAGCGTTCAACTTGATAAAGCCTTCTGCGTCTTTCTGGTTGTAGGCGCCAGCATCATCTTCAAAGGTGGCAACCTTCTCATCGAACAAGCTGTCTGCAGAACGACGACCAACCACGTGTACAGCACCTTTATAGAGTTTCACGCGCACGTCACCATTTACGTAAACTTGAGACTCGTCGATCATGGTTTGCATCATTTGACGCTCTGGGCTCCACCAGTAACCGTTGTAAATCATCTCGGCGTACTTGGGCATCAAGCTGTCTTTCAAGTGCGCAACTTCGCGATCCAAAGTAATGGATTCAATTGCTCGGTGAGCGCGCAACATAATGGTGCCGCCGGGAGTCTCATAACAGCCGCGCGACTTCATACCTACATAGCGATTTTCAACGATATCCAAACGGCCAACACCGTTCTCGCCGCCAACTTTGTTCAAGTAAGTCAGCACGGTAGCTGGCGACATTTTTTCGCCATTAATGGCAACAACGTCGCCTTTTTCGTAAGTCAGTTCAAGGTAAGTTGCTACATCTGGTGCCTGTTCTGGAGCCACGCTCCAACGCCACATATCATCTTCAGCTTCAGTCCACGGGCTCTCTAACACGCCACCTTCATAGGAGATGTGCAGCAAGTTAGCATCCATAGAGTAAGGCGATTTTTTCTTCTTATTGAAATCAACCGGAATATTGTTCTTCTCGCAGTAAGCCATCAAGCTCTCACGCGAGGTCAAATCCCACTCACGCCAAGGCGCGATTACTTTAATACCGGGCTTAAGCGCATATGCACCCAACTCAAAACGCACTTGGTCGTTACCTTTGCCAGTCGCGCCATGAGAGATGGCATCCGCGCCTACTTCATTGGCGATTTCAATCAAACGCTTGGCAATCAGAGGGCGCGCGATTGAAGTACCGAGCAAATACTCGCCTTCATAAATGGTATTGGCGCGGAACATGGGGAACACGAAATCGCGAACGAACTCTTCGCGTAAATCGTCGATAAAAATTTGTTTAACGCCCAAAGCTTCAGCTTTAGCGCGGGCGGGCTCTACTTCTTCGCCTTGGCCGATGTCTGCCGTGAAGGTAATCACTTCGCAATTGTAGTTTTCTTGTAGCCACTTAACGATAACTGATGTATCCAAGCCGCCAGAATAGGCAAGGACTACTTTTTTGATGGTAGACATAGATGCTCCGCTATATAGAAATCTGGGTCACTTGCAGCCGCGATGAGGAGTTTCAAAAGCGCGGGGCAGTTGGGCGCGGGATTGTACTCGCTGGAGCGCTAAATTCCCACACCCAGATAAGGGTTTAAGTGGATTTATTCTGTGAAAAGCACCCCCCTCCCAACCTCCTACTTCACAAAGGGGATGAGTAAGTTCTCGCATTGCATAAACCTATCGCACTGGGAATCGGCTACTCCCCGCTTTTCAAGGGGGAGGTTGGGAGGGGGTGCCTTACAAACTACAAACCCTCCGCATAACTCAATAACGCCCCAAGAATATCTTTTTGCGAATCGGTAGTGATTTCAAGAGATGCCAATTCTTCAACACGCTGGTGTAAATCTTTCAAAATCAAACTCGCACCAGCGCTTGAGTCGGTTCGACGCAAATGACAAAAGCTACGCCACTTTTGGTACTCCAGAGAACTTAATGTTTCGGGGAAATTGCGTGCGCGGTAGCGGAATAAAAGTTCGTCCAATCGTGCATCTTTAAACGCGAAAGTCTTGGTCGCTAATTCTGCTGGCGATGAGCGTCTAACCTGCATCATCAACTTTTTATCGGCGTCATCAAAAAAACCGCTGTAGAGCATTTGGTCGGGGTCGGTTTTTTCAATGTACTCAATCTCGCTATAGATTTCGTAAAGCTTTTCTTGCAATGCGGATTGTTCGCTCAAGCTGAGGTTGCGTAGCTGTTGCCAGTGCAGTTCTAACTGTGCGCGATCTATTTGTAAACGCGCAGCGGTTGGCTCATCTAACATTTTGGGCGGCAGTAGCATGGGGGATTTATTGAGGTGAATTTCTTTTAGGGCGACCCGCTGTACTCCTGCAGGCAAATCCTCGCTGCGGGTAAATATTCGCTCGCGCAGTTCATCGGCCGATAAATTGAGTAAATCCTGCGGGCTGGCGGCAAGGTTGTAGGCGATCACCGAATTCTTATTGGTTGGGTGTATTGCCAGCGGCAACACCAGTGCGGCGTTGCCGTTTTCGCTGGGGAAACGCGAGGAAATATGCAGCAGCGGTTTATGGTTTGCGATATCGATCATGCTATTTGCAAAGCGCTTTTCGCGCAGGCGATATGCGTAGGCAAACAGCTCCGGTTGACGGGCTTTAATCAGCTTGGCCATGGCGATGGTGGCGTAGACATCTGAAAGTGCATCGTGCGCTGCTTCGTGATTAAGATTGTTGGCCGCGGTAAGTGCCTCCAACTTAAAACAGGGTCGACCATCCTCGTAATTCGGCCATTGAATTCCTTCGGGGCGTAAAGCGCGGGCCATGCGTACTACATCAATAATGTCCCAGCGTGAGTTACCGTTGCGCCATTCGCGCTCGTAGGGGTCATAAAAGTTGCGATAGAGCATATAGCGGGTAACTTCATCATCAAAACGAATTGAGTTATAGCCCACACCGCAGGTGCCGGGGAGACTTAGTTCGGCGTGGATTTGCGCAGCAAACTGGTGTTCCGGCAGGCCTTTTGCTAGAGCAACCTGGGGGGTTAAGCCGGTGATTAGGCAGGCTTCTGGCTTGGGTAATGTATCGGGCGCGGGGCGGCAGTAGATCATTAGCGGTTCGCCAATGATATTGAGGTTTTCGTCGGTGCGAACGCCCGCAAATTGCGATGGCCGATCCTGCGCGGACACTTCGCCCCAAGTTTCATAATCGTGCCAATAAAGGGTATTAGTCGATTCGGGTGCAGCGTTTTGGCTCATTATTGCTCCTTGATAAATCTATAAAACCCGTGAATGGAGTGCTGGGGGCAGGCACGCAATCTACCACTTAATAAACACTTTCCCCTATACTGCACGCACTTTTCTATGACCAACATTATCGGAAAACGCTTATGAATGATCTTGAAAGCCTCTTCGCCAATAACATCAAATGGGCTGAAGACATCAAACAGAAAGACCCGGAATATTTCTCCACCCTCGCCAAACAGCAAACACCTGAATATCTGTGGATTGGCTGTTCCGATAGCCGTGTTCCAGCCAACCAATTGTTGGATTTAGCGCCAGGCGAGCTATTTGTACACCGCAATGTGGCCAACTTAGTGATTCACACCGATCTCAATTGTCTAACCGTACTCAATTATGCAGTGGAATTTTTGAAAGTGAAGCACGTCATGGTCACCGGCCATTATGGCTGTGGCGGCGTAAAAGCGGCGATGGAAAATAACAAATTGGGGCTTATTGATTATTGGTTGCGCAATATTCGCGATGTCTATTATGCAAACCAGGCTGAACTGGATGCCATTACTGAAGAAACCTTGCGCTTACGTCGCCTATGCGAGCTAAACGTATTGCAACAAGTGGATAACGTAGCGCGCTGTAATATCGTGCAAAATGCATGGGCACGCGGCCAAGAGCTGAGTATTCACGGCTGGGCTTATGATATTCACGATGGCATTTTGCATAAACTGCGTGACTCCATCGATTCAATTACACAAATTCCAGAACAATATCGCCTCTATTAAAAACCCATCTCTTTTGGCTTATCTAGCAAGGATGCTAACAGCAACACAGCTAAAATCCTCGTCTATACTTCAGCCATCTCACCTCAAATTAACAAAAGAAAAACTTGGGCGAAATACGCTTACAGCATCGCCTTGGGCATTTGTAATCACAACCATTAGGGCTCAAATCTAGATGCCAGTAATCAAGAGGCCAAATGCCTTGCCAACCACCCCCGGCTGGCTCCCCAAGCAATACTTATTCATGAGTGTTGTCGCGCCCTTTGCGCTTTTTTTTGCGCTGATTACTGCGGTGGAATTGATTGCCAAGCAACAAGAGCTGCATGAGCAAAGCATGACGCACGGCAACCTCGCCGATAAAACCAATGAAGTGCGCACCCTGCTTGAATATGAACTCAATTCAACGCTGCATCTCGCCACCGGTTTAGTGTCTTATATCCAATCCAAACATGGTGTGTTAGTCGGCGCAGAAATTGACCCATGGCTGACAAATTTGCAGGAGCGAGCGCAGCACATTCGCAATATTGGTATCGCCCCTGGAAATAGAATTACCTACGTTTACCCTCTAGTGGGCAATGAAACGGCTATGGGGCTTTACTATCCGGATAGCAAAGAACAGTGGCCAGCAGTACAAACCATTATTGCCAATAGAAGCCCCATGCTTGCGGGGCCAATTCATTTGCAACAAGGTGGATTGGGGTTGATTTACCGCATTCCGGTTTTTCTGAACAATGAAACCTACTGGGGGCTGGTAAGTACAGTATTAAATTTTGATAGCATCTACAGCTCCATTCATACACGCGCTCAACAGCTCGGAATAAAAATTGCCGTTAAAGATCATAATCAAAATGGTCAAATTTTATTTGGTGATGAGGATGTCATCGCCCAGCACCAATTAAACCTGAGTATTCTAGGCCGCAATTGGCAAATGATTTCTAGCCAAGATGATGCTGAATTACCCAGCCTTATCAATACAATACGAATTGGTGGTTGGTTAATCACGCTGATCATTAGCGTACTCTTTAGCTCTTTTCTACGTTCGTTCGCTCGTCAAAATAAAATTCTGCAAGAACTCAACGAAAGCAAGCATCAGTTTTCACAGGTCTTTGAATCTGCACCACAAGGCATTGCCCTAATAAATTATAAGGGCTTGCTCGTAGGCTTTAATAACAGCCTGTGCAATACCCTTGGCTACAGTCAAAATGAATTAACCGAGCACAATTTTTTCTCTTTGGTTGCGAGTACTCAGCGCGAACGCTTTATCAATATTGTTGAAGGTATTTACCCAAAGCCTGGCGACAATCACCAATACGAAACCACGCTGCTTCATAAAAATGGGCAATTAATTAATGTCATCATCAGTCTTGCGCCCACCCATACCAACACCTATGAAAGTGATTGGATTGTGCAAATTATTGACATTAGCCACCGCATTGCGTTTGAACAACTTTTAGAAGAAGAATCCAATTTCAATCAGAGTATTCTACACGCCGTTGTGGATGCAATAATAACCTTTGATGAAAACGGCAACATTCGCTCAGTTAATCCAAGTGCCAGCCGTATTTTTGGCTATGCCGAAGACCAATTTATTCATCATCACATTAATCACTTTGTTCAAGACCCAGAGTCCGGCAGCATCATGCGCCACATTAAATATCACACCGACACTCGCGATATTAATGCCGATATTAATCACCATATTATTGGGTTAAAGGTAGACGGCACCGCGTTTCCTATCGAGCTACAACTGTCATGTATTTATCGAAAGCAGGAAAAATTATTTATTGCTGTTATTCGAGACATCGCCCAACGAAAATATCCGAATAATTAAACAAAACAAAATACCTGATGAAATAACCATCGCTAAATAGCGCGTAAGCCAGAGTGAATATGGGCACACCGAATCAAGATAATGAAGTACCACTCCATGCTAAGCCAGCCTCACTGACCGAGGAGCGAGTGCGCTCACTTTATCGCGGCATACCTCTCTCAATTGGCATTACCATAATACTGGTCATGTTATTGACGATGTCGCACTGGAACGTAATAGGCCGAGGCGATTTAATTTTTTGGAATATTTTAATGATGTGCGCTATTTTTCTGCGCACAATAAACTGGTTTTTTTGGCGCAATGCAGAGGCTAACTTTAATGCGCACCACTGGCTTATTTGCTTTCGCATAGGCACTTTACTCGCAGGTGCCATGTGGGGTAGCGCATCCTATTTTATGTTTGCCGACTACAACACCACATATCAAGCATTACTCGCTTTCACATTAGCGGGCGTGGCCAGCGGCTCCCTAACCTCTTTAGCAATTGATAAATTTTCTGCCGTGAGCTTTGTAACACTTGCCATATTACCGCTCAGTATTCGGCTACATGCAGAGCACGGCCAAATAGCGGTATCCATGAGCATTATGGTCGCGCTGTTTATTATTTTTGTACTCTCTGCGGCCACTCGCGCACGCAAACAATTGGAAGAAAGTTTTGCGCAAAAAACACGCCTTATTGAATGGGGCAATGAGCGCTTACAGCAACAGCAAATCAGTAAAATAATCAGCCAAGCTCAAACGCTATTTATTGCCAACAATGATGACAACACAACGTTTGAGCAGCTGCTAGCCGACACACTAGAAATAACCCATAGCCAATTTGGTTTTATTGGAGAAGTACTTTACTCCGACGAAAAAACACCCTATCTACAAGTACTAGCTATGACCAACATTGCATGGGATAAACACAGCGAAGCCATTTACGCCAAGTACAAAAGCCAAGACATGGCATTGAGTAATGCAGATACTTTATTTGGCGCAGCCCTAACCACCGGCAGACCCATTATTAGTAATAGCCCCGCAACCGATATGCGCGCTGCTGGCACACCCAAAGGCCACCCCGCGATTACCGCGTTTCTAGGCATACCTATTTTCAATAACGCTCGGCAGGTTGCCATGCTTGGCTTGGCCAACAAAGCCGACGGTTACAGTGAAGCGCATATTGAAACGCTTAAACCTATTACCCATTTAATTACGCAATTTATGATTGCTATTGGTCATCGTCGGCAGCACCTCGCAGACGAGGAAAATATCAAACGCCATGCAAGGCAAACCCAAGCCATTCTGGATGGCGCCTTTGATGGCATTCTTACTCTTGATGAAGAATGCATCATTACTAGCTTTAACCACGCCGCAGAAGCCATTTTTGGTTATCGTGCCGAACAAATTATCGGCCACAACCTACTGCGCCTCATGCCAATACATAACCGTGATGCTGCGAACACTATAAATTCGATTGCGCATTTAACAGATAGCTTGGGCAGAGGCCAAGAGCTTATTGGCTTGCGCAAAAATGGTAAGGAATTCGAAATGGACTTGGCATTATCGGCAATTGAAGATGAAGGAAAAACATCTTATGTAGGTGTTATCCGCGACATTAGTGATCGCAAACACACCGAAAAATTAAAAAATGAATTTATTGCCACTGTTAGCCATGAATTACGAACGCCGCTCACGTCTATTTCCGCAGCGCTGGCTATTATTGAGAGTGGAACACTGGGGCCATTACCAGAAAAAATTGATAGCCTTGTAAAAATCGCCAAGCAAAATAGCTTACGTTTGCAGAATTTAATTAATGATTTGCTGGACATGGAAAAACTACTATCCAATAGCATTGAATTAAGCTTCAGTAAATTCGATGCTGTTGAAATAGTGCAACAAGCCATTGCAGAGAATCAATATATCGCTGACAAATACCACATTAAATTTCAAATAATAAGTGCCGATAACGATTGCACTATTTTTGCCGATAAAACCCGTACCCTTCAGGTACTCAGCCATCTACTGTCTAATGCGGCAAAATTTTCTAACATTCATATGACAGTAGATATCTCCATCATTAAATATAGCAATGTAATTAAATTTCTCGTCACCGATCATGGGATTGGTATAGCGCCTGAATTCAAAGGAAATATTTTTAGCCGTTTTACCCAAGGCGATAGCTCAAGTACACGACAAAAAGATGGTAGCGGTATTGGCCTTAGTATTAGCAAAGAATTGATTGAAAAAATGGATGGCCAAATAGGATTCACCAGCAATCCCGGGCAAGGTAGCTGTTTTTACTTTGAACTACCCAAAGCATCATTAAATCCATAAAACAGTAAATACTATGACATCCAAAAAAAGCAGTTTTGAGTTGCATCTTGAGAAGCTCAGAAGCGAATACAAACTACAACTGCCTGAAAAAATATCAGCGATAAAACGCGACTGGCAATTGCTAATCAATATCTGGAACGACGAACTTATCATACAGCTGCACCGCAATGTACACAGCTTGATTGGTACCGCCGGAACCTTCGGCTTTAATGACATTAGCAAAATAGCGCGCAGGCTTGAGGAACTGATAAAACCCTTGCTAGCTGAGAAAAGCGAGAGCTATATCATCCCCCCAGAATTATGCTCTTTAGTTTTCGATAGTATCGCTAACATTGAGCGACTTATAACAACTTCCGCTGAAAAACATCATTAAGCAATGAAACTGTTGATACCACTAACAGGGTTATTGATAGCGATGAATTGATCTACAACAATAAACTCTTTTGCGCTGCTAAAACCTTGGCCAAAGCTTTAGCTGGATGATTGCGAAAAAACCACATCGGGGCGAATGATGCAGACAGAAACATCATCGCTGTAATCGTCAACCCCAACATGATTTAATAAGTTTATCGATAATTCTTGTAGCAAATTTTCCGGCCCTTGCGCAATAATATCGACAACCATCTGAAGCGAGAATATTAGTCCATCCGCATTCTCTTGCTCAGTCAAACCATCGCTATACGCCAACAGAAAACCTTCCGCAGGCAAGTCTATAGTAGTAATGCTCGCATCAAATATATCTTCATCCATAATACCCAACGCCATATGAACAGAATGAAATTGGTGTTTAATTTCACCTTGATCAATCCATAGCACTGGTGGCATGCCACCATTCCAAACACTGCATTCACGCTTGGCAGGGTTTAATTCGAGCAGAATAGCGGCTACAAATCTATCTTCTGGTGTATCACTCACCAACTTTTGATTCATCTCAGTAACGATTTGTTGAATATGAAAACCTTTGGTGACCATGCTATTAAAAATAGTGACTACCGGCATAATCGTAATAGCGGCAGATAACCCATGCCCTGTAGCATCAGCCAAAATAAAATATAGATTTCCACTAGGTGATTTTTTTACCAGCGCCATATCGCCACTGAACGCAGCAAAAGACTTCAACCAAACTTCCACACCATTGTAGGTATTAGAATTTTTCTGCAACAAATACTCATAGGTAAATTTAGCTATTTGTTCTTCGCGTTTTGCCTCTGCCTTAAAGTTTTCTAGCTCTTCATTTTGCTGGCGTATTAGGCGCTGCATTTTAACGGATTTGATCAGCGCCTCTACTTTTAACGCGAGCAGCGATAAATTGACAGGTTTAATAATGTAATCATTCACTCCTCCTGAAAAACACTGCTCTAGAAAATCTGGTTCATCATTGGCGCTGATCATAATGACTGGCGGAAAATTGATATAACTCGCCAATATATGTGGCGCAAGTAAATCCATACCTACACCATCACCCAACTGATAATCCAATAAAATTAAATCTATTGTGTTGTCTACTTGTAAAATGGCTTTTGCGTCACTAATGCTGTTTGCGGTAAAAGTCACAAACCCGTGGGCATTTAAAAAGCTACAAAATAGATCATTGAGCATCTCGTCATCGTCAACAACAAGAATGCGAGAATTTTTAAGATTAGTGAATGGCATTGTGCGGGAGACTACAGGGTCAAATAAATTAGAAGATTTTTTGCATATTGCCAATAATAGGAACAATCACATCGGCTAGGTAAGCGCAACATTTCCACCTCTGGCATATGTAACTTCCTATTGAATACTGATTATTTTTTGTAAGTTGGCTAAGAGGAAAATTTCTTTGATGGTAGGTTTAGCATGAACAATTACAATGCTGACACCCTGACTCAGGGCTTTTTTATGCGCCATAACCAGCAAACCGATGCCCGCGCTATCAATGTAGTCTAAGTGAATGCAATCTAATTGAATTTTCTGACCGGCATCAACTGCGCTTAAAGCCTCACCAAAAGCAGTATTAAACTCGCTGCTGACACTATAATCAAACCGCTTAGATATTTTGATCGTGTTCTTCATTCAGCATTCCTTTATAGGTATTCATTTAAAAAAATGTATTTCGTCAGGCTCTAGAGATGCACCGACCACCAAATGGTTTGATTTAAGCCTAGCAGGAAATTGGGAAGATGCAGAAAATCTAAGCCCTGTTGATAGATAGCAAGACCTAAAATCTACACGATAAAAAACCGGAGTTTTGAGGCTCCGGTTTTATGACTACTAACTATCGAGTGAAGGGGAGTTATTTAACCTCTAATGCTTGTTCTTCTATTTTAGCCTTCCAGATTTTAGGGCCAGTGATATGTACTGACTCGCCGCGCGAATCTACAGCAACGGTAACGGGCATATCTTTTACATCAAACTCATAGATAGCCTCCATTCCCAACTCTGGGAAACCAAGCACCTTGGCTGATTTAATGGCCTGCGCTACCAAGTACGCGGCGCCGCCTACTGCCATCAAATAGACAGATTTATTGTCGCGAATTGCATCTATCGCGATTTGGCCACGTTCAGATTTGCCGATCATGCCGAGCAAACCCGTTTGTTCAAGCATGGTGCGTGTGAATTTATCCATACGAGTTGCGGTGGTGGGGCCAGCTGGGCCGACCACTTCATCGCGAATAGGATCAACCGGCCCAACGTAATAAATGAAGCGGCCTTTCATATCTACCGGCAGAGGTTCACCTTTGGCCAGCAGATCAGTCATTTTCTTATGTGCAGCATCGCGACCAGTGAGCATCTTGCCGCTCAGCAAAACTGTTTCTCCGGTTTTCCACTCTTGCACGTCTTCTGGCTTGAGCGTGTCAAGGTTTACGCGGCGCACATCATCACCCGTTTCCCACGTAATTTCTGGCCAATCGTCCAGCGATGGTGGCGTTTGGAAACTTGGGCCTGAGCCATCTAACACGAAATGCGCATGACGCGTGGCAGCACAGTTGGGGATGATAGCAACGGGTTTGTTGGCCGCGTGAGTTGGGTAATCTTTGATTTTTACATCTAATACAGTCGTTAAACCGCCCAGACCTTGAGCGCCGATCCCCAAACGGTTTACTTTGTCATACAGCTCCAAACGTAACTCTTCGGCACGATTACTAGCACCGCGCGCTTGTAACTCCTGAATATCAACTGGCTCTAACAAGGCTTCTTTAGCAAGTTGCATGGCCTTTTCAGCCGTGCCGCCAATGCCGATGCCGAGCATGCCCGGTGGGCACCAGCCAGCACCCATTTCTGGCACTACTTTCAATACCCAGTCCACGACCGAATCCGATGGGTTCAGCATGGCAAATTTGGTTTTGGCTTCTGAGCCGCCGCCCTTAGCTGCTACATGAATATCCACAGTGTTACCGGGAACAATGTTGTAGTGAATAATCGCTGGAGTATTGTCACCCGTGTTTTTGCGCGCACCATCGGGATCAGCAAGGATAGAGGCGCGCAAAACGTTGTCAGGGTTTTGGTACGCGCGACGTACACCTTCGTTAATCATATCAGTCAAGCTCAGTTGTGCATCCCACTGCACATCCATACCCACTGTCACGAATACAGTAACTATGCCTGTATCCTGACAAATCGGGCGATGCCCCATAGCGCACATACGCGAATTAATTAAAATTTGCGCCATCGCATCTTTAGCCGCTTTGTTTTGCTCGCGCTCGTAAGCTTGGTGAACGGCTTGAATAAAATCTACGGGATGATAATAAGAAATAAATTGCAACGCATCGGCGACGCTATCAATCAAATCTTGTTGGCGAATAATGGTGGGCATGAGGAACTACTCTCTTGAATTATTTGCAATGATTTAAGGTTTCATTACAAAAAAGTTAAGAAGGGAATCGTCATCCCGTAGGGATCCAGCGTCTTCATGAGCACCCTCAAAGTCACTGGATCCCTACGGGATGACGACTCCCTATTAAATGTATTTCTACCTAAAGTTAACTTTTAATACTTTAGTTTTTAATGCCAAGCTGCTGCTTGATTTGCATAACATCTTTATTGAGGACACGGCGGTTATCATCGATTGAATCGATGGCTTCTTCCGTTTTGGTAATACGTGAAGCTAAGGCTTCGGCACTCTTAATTTGATTCACCATGACATTGACACTCGCGGAAACATCGCTGATTTTTTTGCTTTGCGCGGCGATATTTTTTTCTACAGCATCAAAGTTTGCAGCCACTTCTTCAAAAGTAGCCTTGTGGACGAGAGAATCTTGCTTAAGTGAACTTGCATCGCCTTTTACGTTGCCAATTTCAGCCTTAAGGTTATCCAGCGATTTGGTATGAGCAGTGAGTATTTGTGCATGATCTGCCGTTAGCTTACGCACAACATCCTGAAGCTTTTTGACATCGCCATCTACTTTTTGCAAATTGATTTGCAAAGCGCCCACAGATTGCGTGGAGTTGGTAGACGTAACGTCTAATTGGCTTTCTAGTTGCGCAATACGCGCAGCATCTTTTACAGATTTAGTTTGCAACTCCATGAGTTGCCACCCGAGAAATACAGCGCCAATTACGCCAACCAAGGCAATAACCAACGCTATCGCGGGAACTGGACTTGCGGAAGATGGCTCACGATATTCTGCCACCACAGTACGACTTGTACGCGGCTCATCATACGCCGAGCTGGAGCGACGAGGCGCTTCATCGCGATCATTGTTGCCACCATTTGAAGAGTTAGCACCATTCGAATTATTAGCACCGCCGGATAATGTGGGTTCTCTGCGTTCCATAATGCTATCTACCTACCAAGAATTGAAATTAACGCGCATTTTATAGCAGTGACCACAACAAACATAGGGCGAATAATCGCCCAAAAAGCAAAACGGGCCCGAAGACCCGTTTTTATCGCGAACTCGCTAATCTAGCGCTTATTACTTTGAATAGTTCGCGTTCACGAATTCCCAGTTTACCAATGCCCAGAAAGCATTTAAGTAAGTTGGGCGCGCATTGCGATAGTCGATGTAGTAAGCATGTTCCCACAAATCCACGGTCAGGATTGGGGTTACAGAAGCATCGGTCAATGGAGTAGCAGCGTTGCTAGTATTAACGATTGCAACAGAACCATCAGCTTTTTTCACCAACCAAGTCCATGAAGAACCGAAGTTGTTGATCGCTGAGTTGGTGAAGTCTTCTTTGAATTTGTCGAAAGAACCGAACGCTTTGTTGATGGCTTCAGCCACAGCACCAGTAGCAGCGCCGCCGCCATTTGGGCTCAAGCAATGCCAGTAAAAAGTGTGGTTCCAAATTTGCGCAGCATTGTTAAATACTGGGCCAGACGAAGACTTAATCACTTCTTCCAAGCTTTTACCTTCGAACTCAGTACCAGGAACCAAACCATTCAACTTATCAACGTAAGTTTTATGATGCTTGCCGTGGTGAAAGTCTAAAGTCTCAGCAGAAATGTGTGGAGCCAGAGCGTCTTTTGCGTAAGGTAGTGCAGGTAGTTCGAAAGCCATGAGGATTCTCCTAATTCACGGTGGGGAAAAATATCTTTCTATGCGGGGACCGATTGTATGTCAGATTAGGCGTTACACGTAACCCGAAATTTTTAATCAGCTCAATAGTTTTTTCAGTAGATGAAAATGCTTATCGTTTAAAGCAATAAGGGCGCCCAATTAAAAAAGGCGCCGAGAGGGCGCCCTTCTTTAGTGCAGACTTAGAAGCCGCCCATGCCACCCATTCCGCCCATGCCACCCATATCGTGGCCACCGCCGGCAGCTGGTTTATCTTCTGGCAAATCAGCAACCATGGCTTCAGTGGTAATCATCAAACCAGCAATTGAACCTGCAGCCTGCAATGCAGAGCGAGTTACTTTAGCTGGGTCAAGAATACCCATTTCAATCATGTCGCCGTACACGCCAGTTGCAGCGTTGTAACCGAAGTTGCCAGTGCCTTTCTTCACTTGATCGGCAACCACAGATGGCTCGTCGCCAGCGTTAGCAACGATTTGACGCAATGGAGCTTCCATCGCACGGCGCGCAATAGCGATGCCGGCGTTTTGGTCTTCGTTGTCGCCTTTCAAATCTGCGATTGCAGCAACAGCACGCAACAATGCAGTACCACCGCCAGGCACCACGCCTTCTTCTACTGCAGCACGGGTAGCGTGCAGAGCATCTTCAACGCGAGCTTTCTTCTCTTTCATTTCCATTTCGGTAGCAGCACCAACTTTAATTACCGCTACGCCGCCAGCCAATTTCGCTACGCGCTCTTGCAATTTTTCACGGTCGTAATCAGACGTGGTTTCTTCGATTTGAACACGGATTTGCGCAACGCGAGTTTGAATCTCGTCAGCTTTACCAGCACCATCAACAATAACAGTGTTTTCTTTGTTCAAGGTTACGCGCTTAGCAGTACCCAAATGTTCAATAGTGGCAGACTCAAGATCCAAGCCTACTTCTTCAGAAATTACGGTAGCGCCGGTCAATACAGCAATATCTTGCAACATTGCTTTACGACGATCACCAAAACCTGGAGCCTTACACGCAGCTACTTTTACGATGCCGCGGATGTTGTTCACAACCAGGGTCGCCAACGCTTCGCCTTCAACGTCTTCTGCAACAATGATCAATGGCTTGCCAGATTTGGCAACGCCTTCAAGCACGGGCAACAATTCGCGAATGTTAGAAATTTTCTTATCAACCAACAGAATGAACGGGTGATCGTGTTCAACGCTCATACTGTCTTGGTTGTTAATAAAGTAGGGAGACAAATAACCGCGGTCGAATTGCATACCTTCAACAACGTCCAACTCGTTGTCGAGGCTGGTGCCTTCTTCAACGGTGATAACACCTTCTTTACCTACTTTATCCATTGCTTGTGCAATCAAATCACCTACAGAGGTATCGCTGTTAGCAGAAATGCTGCCTACTTGCGCGATTGATTTGCTATCAGCACAAGGCTGAGAAATTGATTTAACGTGAGCAACTGCTGCAGTAATAGCTTTGTCGATACCGCGCTTCAAATCCATTGGATTCATGCCAGCAGCAACTGATTTCAAACCTTCGTTTACGATAGCTTGCGCTAATACGGTTGCAGTGGTGGTGCCATCACCAGCGTCGTCAGAAGCGCGTGATGCAACTTCTTTCAACATTTGTGCGCCCATGTTTTCAAACTTGTCTTTCAAATTGATTTCTTTCGCAACAGAAACACCGTCTTTAGTTACGGTTGGCGCGCCGAAAGATTTTTCCAATACAACGTTACGACCTTTTGGGCCGAGGGTTGCTTTAACCGCATCAGCCAATACATTTACGCCAACCAACATACGTTGACGGGCGCTATCGCCAAATTTCACTTCTTTTGCAGACATAATCTTCTACCTTCAATAATTCGTTAACACGAGGAAATCATTTGATTTCACGGATTCTTTATTTGGATCGAACGAGCGATTAATTACACCGCTCTCGATTTAAACTAAAACGGCTTTAATGTCGCTTTCGTTCAAAATCACTAATTCTTCGCCATCGATGGTGATGGTGTCGCTACCGGCGTATTTGCCGAAAACGACGACGTCACCTACTTTGACATCCAAAGCGCGCAATTCACCGCTCGCCAATACACGGCCATTGCCCACAGCGAGTACTTCACCTTGGTTCGGCTTTTCTTTAGCTGCACCTGAAAGGATGATGCCACCAGCAGTTTTGGTTTCTTCTTCTTTGCGGCGAACCACAACACGATCATGTAACGGACGAATTTTCATGGACACAAGTCTCCTAAACTAGCGTTATTAAACTAATAATCTGAAGGGATACCTCAGCAATTTGGAAAATAGTGGCGATATTGGGCTTTTCAAGTGTGCTCAATATCACCGAAAGCGCGAGCAATACAGCAACTCGCTAAACGGTGACAAGGATGTGGGGTTGGGAATAAGAATTTCAACTGCGGGCATACAAAATATCTTGCGGAAGCCTTAATTGAGCAGACTGGCGATGCCACTCTTAAAAATTATAGCGTTGATATTTGACGCTTTTATATTTCAGAAATCATCTTCCCTTAGACTTTTCAGCGGCTCCGCTACGCAAGGCAGAAGATATTGGAGGCTGTTTATTTATCACGCTTATGCTCTATAACCTGACCTTCAATAACTTTTTCATCAGGCTTTTCGCCAGTTTTTGCAGAACCATCATGCTCGTAGACATTGCCTTCGTTGGCAGCATTGGGCCCGCCGAAACCACCAAACCCACCTTTCCCGAAACCGCCTTTTCCAAAACCACCAAAGCCATTTTGGCCAAAACTACCGTTGGCAAAACCTTGGAACTGGCCTTTTTTGGCGAGATGGCGCGCAAAACCATTCCGCACAAAGGGGAGTAGAATCAGCAACGCAAAAAAATCGCTCACAAACCCGGGAATAATAAATAAGATTCCCGCAAACGCTTTAACAATGCCCGTAGCCAAAGGAGCCAAGGGCGACCCGCCGGGCTGTACGCCTTGCGCAGCTTTCATCATGGCGTTAATGCCCTGGCTGCGCATCAGTTTCAGGCCAAAAATAAGCCCTGCTGCCAACAATACCAAGGTTGCCCAACCGCCTATAGAATCGCTCATGGCGATAATCGACCAGATTTCGATAAATAGAAGCACCAACAACCAGATCAAACCTAAACGCATTTTTGTTTACCTCAAAAAAATTGTGGCATGATTCTACCACCAAATTCTCCACTCACATTGAGCGAAGCATGCAGGACATACAAAAACAAGAACGCAGAGAAGCCATCTACCTGGCGCTTTCGCAAATCCCTAAAGGCAAAGTTATTACCTATGGCAACCTGGCCAAGCTCGCCGGTATGCCAAACGGTGCTCGCCTTGCAGGCAGATTAATGTGTGAATTACCCGATAAATCCAACCTGCCATGGCACCGTGTGATTAACGCTCAAGGCCGGCTTTCTCTACCAGTGGATTCAGACGGTTATCGCGAACAATTACAGCGACTACAGAAAGATGGCATTGATATTAATAATGGCAAAATCAAACTGTCGATTTACGGTTACAATCCTTAAACTCCCAGCCAACACAGTAAACTTTTATGACAACCACTACTTCCGCGCAAGACGATAAAAATAATTACAGCGGCTGGCGAGGTATTCAGCGCGCATTTGCGACTCCCTCTGCATTAACCATGTTGTTTTTGGGATTAGGCTCCGGCCTGCCATTTTTGTTAGTGGGCTATACGCTTTCAACGTGGTTACGCGATACGGGTGTGGCTTTGAGTGTGATTGGCTTGGTCAGTTATGCGAGCTTTTTTTACGTGCTTAAATTTTTATGGGCACCCCTGATTGATCGCTACCCACTGCCCTTTTTAGGTCGTCGCAAAGGCTGGTTAGTGACTTCGCAAATTATTCTTATTGCTGCGCTCATAGGTATGGCACTCATAGGCCCCGCTTCGCTGACGCTATTTGTTATAGCCGCAGGACTAGTCGCATTCTCTGGCGCAACACAAGATATTGTTGTAGATGCTTATCGCATTGAAATAGCACCGGTGGAATCACAAGCCGCACTCGCCGCCACCTATATTTTAGGTTATCGCCTTGGGCTGATTTTATCGGGCGCAATTGCACTTTACTTAGCCGAATTGGTGGGTTGGACGAATGCTTATTTAGCCATGGCGGCACTTATTTTATTGCCCTTGGCGGCAGTGCTTTTATCAAAAGAACCCGAACCGGATAAAGAGTTACGAATTCGTGAAATTCGCATTCAAGATGCTTTTATAAAACCCTTCCAAGAATTTTTTTCGCGCAATGGCGTTTTGCTCGCCCTCGCCTTATTAGCGTTTGTGGGGTTGTTTAAATTACCAGATCAAATGATCGGTGTGTTAGCGGGGCCGTTTTATTTAGACTCAGGTTTTACCAAGGCCGATATAGCCACAGTATCAAAACTTTATGGTGTGTGGGTTGGCATTGCGGGTGCATTCCTGGGCGGTGTTTGCGTTGCTGCTTTTAATATTAAACCCATGCTTGTTGTTGCCGCAATTGCAGTTTCCATATCAAACCTCGCTTACCTATTAATGGCAATGCATCCTTCCGAACAATGGGCATTTTTTGCAACCATTAGCGCCGATAATTTATCGCAAGGTTTTGCGGGTGTCGTGCTGGTTGCGTTTATGTCTAGCCTTACCGACCGTAACTTTACCGCCACGCAATATGCGCTGTTGGCATCTCTGGCGAACTTACCGGGGAAATTTATTGGCGGGGTTTCTGGTTATATTGTGGAGGCAAGCAGCTATCAAACGTTCTTTGTGATTAGCACTTTATCGGTGATTCCAACGCTGTTGTTATTGGCTTGGCTGTGGAATAAGACGCATACGAAATAATAATTCAACCCCCTCCCAACCTCCCCCTCCACGAAGGGGAGGAGCTAACTCCCTGGGCGATAAACTTTTGTGCAAGGCGCACTCTAATCTCCTCCCCCTTGTGAAGGAGGAGGCAGGGAGGGGGTGCTATTGTTTCGACTGCTTCGCGCTCAGCATGAACGGAGAATATCAATCGCGGAAATTCGTATACTGCAAAGGGATTTCAATATCCGCGGCACGCAACATCGCCATACACTCTTGTAAGTCGTCGCGTTTTTTACCTGTAACGCGTACTTGATCGCCTTGAATAGATGCTTGTACTTTCATCTTTTCATCTTTAATGAGTTTAACGATTTTTTTCGCAAGCTCACTTTCCACACCTGTACGAACCAAAAGATCTTTCTTCACTTGCTTGCCTGCAGTTTTAACCGGTTTGATCTCCAAACAAGAAACGCCAATGCCATTTTTGTGCAAAGCAACGCGTAAAGAATCCAGCATGGCATCAAGCTGATACTCATTATCCGCAATCATAGTGATTTCATATTCTTTGCGGTCAAACTTGGCATCTACACCTTTGAAATCGTAGCGACTAACGATCACTTTACCGGCTTGATCCACCGCGTTGGTGAGCGCATGTTTATCAACTTCTGAAACCACATCAAAGGATGGCATTATTAATTACCTCTACAATCATAAAAATGAAATTTAAATAAATAAGGTAGCGAAGGCGATAGCGCCAACCCAAAACAATAAAGAGCGTGAGTACAGCGGCACACTGGATTTAACGAGCGCAAATGAATAAGCCGGTTCTGCATGCGGGCTTAGTGTAATACCCACCAAATCTTCAATCACTTCTTGTGCGTTTTCTTCTGCTTCTTGCTCAGCTTCGGCGAGCTCTTCGGCAGATGCTTCTTCTTGTTGCGGTGTCATAACACCAACACTGTGTTCGCGGCTAGCATACAAATCTGTGGGCGCGCCCAAGGCACCACGCAAACTATTATTTAAAATAGTCATGGATGAGTTTTCGGTATCCAACACACTATCGCGCAAGGGGCAGCTATCAAAATTACCTACAAATGCCCAGGTTAAGCCCATCAACCGCACAGCGGGAAATTCAATTAACCACAACCATTTTTCTGCAAGTAAAGCCTCGTTGGAATTCGGTATCGTTTGTTCACGATAAATGGCACTCAAACGATACAACAGCGCACCCACAGCACCTGCAATAACAAACCAAAACAACACCGCAAATGTTCGCTCAAAGCCGCGATAACTAATTACTTTCAAGGCTTGTGTGTGCAAGCCTTTCCAATCATACGTAGTTCCTGCAGCTATATCATTTGTAGCGTGGCCGCAGAGGTCATCAATCCATTTGCTCGCAGCCACTGAATCGCCACGGTTAGCCGTATCAATATAGTTATTTACATCGGCCAGAAAATCACCGCGACCCAAGGAGTACAAAAGTACGGGCACGTATAAAAAAAACAGAAAGTTAGCGGATAAAAAGTACACTATCGCCCAAATGCACAGCGCCATTATCACTATTGGCAACGCAAGTGCCAAAATCATGGGCAGCAGCGGGAAGGAGGATACCGCTGGTAAACTGCGCAGGCGATTGAGCAACCAAATAAACCAGCCATCGCGCTGCAAAATACTGGCTGTAGAACTCGACCAATACATAATTGCCAAAACGGCTATTAAACTTAAAAAAATCATAAACTTCTCTTCATAAAATAGGCGCTGCGCGTTAAAAAAATCAGTTATCGCCCAGCAATTGGTGGAAACGATTCCAATTAAACGCAGCACCGGGATCAGTTTTTCGCTCTGGTGCAATTTGGTTGTGACCGACAATTCGCTCAGGCGTAATCAGCGGGTAAGCCGCCAAAATCTGCCGCGTCACCCTGGCAAGCGCATCATATTGGGCGTCAGTGTAAGCAATATCGTCACAACCTTCCAACTCAATCCCAATACTGTAGTCATTGCAGTTTGCAATACCATCAAAAGAGGAGGCACCCGCATGCCATGCCCGCGCACCGAAAGGGACAAATTGGGTAACCGCCCCATCGCGCTCGATAAACAGATGCGCCGAAACTTGCAGCTCAGCAATGGTGTGGAAATAGGGAGCTAAAGAGGTATCAAGCTGATTAGTAAAAAATGCCTGCACGCAACCGGTGCCGAATTGGCCGGGCGGCAAGCTGATGTTGTGGATAACAAGGAGACTTACAGATTGCCCCTGCGGGCGCAGGTTAGCATTAGGCGACGGGCATTGGATTGCAGTAGATAAATAGCCATCTTGAATATCGCCATATTTCAAATCACTTTCATTTGAAATTCCCAAATGCCCGCCTCAGGGTTTTATCGCCCAAATTACCAATTAAATGAGGTGAGCATGATAAACCCAAGGCTGGATATTTGCACTCGGCCTGTCGCACACACGTGGAAGACCGGATACATAGGGTTGATAAACCTAGCGATTATTGCGTAAGTTGCCGATAACGGCCTCAAGCGCACGATCAAACAACATTCCATCATCCAGAACTTGTAAACGGCCAGACTTGAGTGCCAACGCCAAGCTCATGCGGGTTTCTTCTGCCACTTTCACACCCGAACGGTTTACAAAAATATATTTGCCCGTTGCACGAATAATCGCGGCAAGACGACTGCGGAATTTCTGGCCATCTTCACTTTGCATTTCAAACCAACTGCCTTGAGTAAGATTCCCTACCAAAGAAAGATGTTGATCACCTTCAGGCAGGCTATCAATACTTTCAGCGATAACAGGCTCATCACTCATCACTACAAAAGTTTCAAGTGACTCAAGAGTCGCGCCTACAGGCACTAAAGGCTCGATTTCTGCCGTAACCACGTCTTCTAATACAGGGACAGCATAAACGTCAGTGACCGAGAGCGCTTCAGGTGCAGCAGGAGAAACCACAACTTCGGTAGCGGCTTCACTAACCGGACTTACGGTGGGCGCTAAAGGGAGTTCAGTCGCCACACTAGGCTTGTTTACTATTGGTGTTACAACTGGTTCAGCAACTTTGATACGAGCAACGGGTGCTGAAGGCGCCGCAACATCCGCAAGTTTCACCGTGGCTTTAGCTGCAATAGCAGGTGGTAAATCATCAATTTTTGGTACGGAACGCAAACGTGTTAAATGCAACGATTCTAATTGCTTAAATAACTGCGTGGTTTCAAAGGGGCTATACGAAATATCCTCTAAGCCTTCGCGCAGTTTTTGCAGTAATTGCGGCACTAGTTTTAGCAACCCTTGGCGATTTTCTTTCGACATAGGTGCCGTTAAGCTCCACACCAATTGCTGTGCAGTACGAATACCAGCCTGCCATTCAGCACTGTCAACGCCCTGCTTTAAAGAAATAATAAACAGCACATTGCCCCAGGCATCGCGCAATAGTTTTTGCGCCGAAACCGGTAAATCATGACCAGACGTTAAACGATTTAATACGGAATCAACTTGTAAACGCGCACGCTCAGACTTGGCCTTACCATCTTCAGCATCAATGGTGCGCTGTTCCAAAATGGAAGCACGACGCTTATCTTTTTCCAGAAAAGAACGGAAGTCGGTGAGTAAGTTATTGAAAATCGACATATCGGTATCAAAATCCGACAATATCGTTTGCACAGTCGATTCCATTTTGCTGAACAGGCTGTCTTTGCGTTGCTCACCATTGTGGTTAATATCACTGGATTCTTGCCAGCCCAAGGCTGCCATCGCCATTTCATTTAATAGACGGCGCGCAGGGTGCCCGCCTTTGCTAAAGAAAGTTTTATCGGCAATGGCCACTTTTACCATAGGAATTTGTAAGCGACCAATCAACGCCTTCATAGGTGATGCAAGGTTGCGATCATCTAAAATAAAATCAAACATCATGCTGACAAGATTTATAACGTCATCATCAACCTGATTGATCGCTTGCGGCTTTTGCTGTTCACTATTCGTTAATAGATGTTGCAGCAACTCACGAATATTAATAGGTGTTCCCGAGCTGCTTACTGAAGCCTGCGTAAACGTATTCTGATGCTGCGCCAAAGAAAGAATTTTAACCAAATCCTGACTGGCAATTTCTTCACCCAGAATACGCTCGCCAGCCGGACGATGCTGTCCGCGTGAACCCAATAAATTGCGTAAAGTATGCAGCACTTGATTAGTCTGCTCATCGTAAGATGGAGCAGAGCTAGACATGCCACCTGAAGCAGAAGCACCTTGAGTCTGATGAGTATTTTCTGTGTTTAATGACGCAGATAAGCCTGAACCATAGTGTTCAGCGACAACAGGGGTAGCTGCAGTAGGGCGCTTAGCGCGAGAAGCTTGTTTTAAAGACGGTAAAATATTTAATTCAATCAGTAACTGGTTAAGCGATTGAAATAAACCACCCAATTGGGTCATTACCAGGTTATCAAACAGCTTCAATAAAACCAGCTTGGCTTTTACATCGATACTTAGATTTTTGGAGGCATCATTAAAAGCATTACAAATAACATCCACACCGAGCGGGTTATTTTTTTGATAAACCTTAACAGGAACCAAGTGATCAATTCGCAAAGTTAGATGCTGAATTAGCTCAGCAAATTGCTCATTGGCTTTATTGATCATGCTCTCAATAGCAACCATTTCCTCAAGATCATCATTTTTAACGAGCGATAGATCATCTAACGAAAATTCTTTTATCTCTGATTGCGACTCATCGCGATAAGCGTTGTGATCAAGCAGCTGCGCAAAGCGAATATCAATGCTGCGAAAAAATGCAGTTTCCATGGCACGGCGACGCAGGCGCACTTCGCGCATGGAATCGAAATACAAATTTTGATCGTGATTATTATTGGCTTTATCGGCCAATTCGAACATGGCATCGTCAACCTTATCGAACAGGTCGCGCAATAATCCTTGTAACTGCTGGCGGGCCTTATCGCGCAACGAATGCATCGCAGCGGGCAGGCGCGCCAAAATAATTTGTGGTGGTTGCCCCGCCGCTGCACGCTCAGGGTTCAGTTGCACAACGTTATTTTGTTCAGAACGTGGGTGCTCAGGACGGATTTGTTCAGACATGATGATTAACCATCAAAAAAGACCTCGGTAATCCAAGTATATCCAACTAAAACCTACTCTCTAGGAGCAAATGTTCAAGGCGAGAGCCCTATCACAAATAGTGATAAGTTGCGTATTTTCTTATATGATTTAACAAGACTTTAATAATTTAGCGAAACCAAGTGCTATAACAAAGCACCCAAAACAACACAGATAGCCCCTCAAGTACCCAGTAGCCATTCATATTGGGTGCTATTCATCACAACCAATACGCTTGGAAAAACCATCGCATGATTCCCACTTTTGCCGAACGCATTCCTCATTTACCACAACGCATTCGCGAAAATGTCACAGCGGCGCTCTCGGAAGATATAGGTAGCGGAGACATTACCGCCCAATTAATACCCCCAAATCAACAGGCAAAAGCTACCGTCATCACTCGGGAAGACTGTGTGTTTTGCGGTAAGGATTGGGTGGTAGAAGTTTTTGCACAACTAGATAAAGACGTTGTTATTGAATGGCATATAGAAGACGGTGAGGCAGCTGCTGCTAATAGCACCCTTTTTACCTTAAGCGGCAATGCCCGCAGCCTGCTTACTGGCGAGCGAGCAGCACTCAACTTTGTACAAACATTATCCGGCACAGCCACGATTAGCCGTTATTACGCAAATCTGGTCGCTCACACCAAGGTAAAACTCCTTGATACCCGCAAAACCCTACCCGGCTTACGCGATGCCCAAAAATATGCGGTAGCCGCCGGCGGTTGTCACAATCACAGAATCGGCCTCTACGATGCATTCCTCATCAAAGAAAACCACATAGCCGCCTGCGGTGGCATCGCCGCAGCTGTTACTGCTGCCCGCGCGATTGCGCCCAACAAACCCGTTGAGGTTGAAGTAGAGAGCTTTGCAGAACTAGAACAAGCCCTCACCGCAAATGCCGATATCATCATGCTCGACAACTTTAGCTTGGAAGATATGCGCAAAGCAGTGGCTATTAACGAAGGACAAGCTAAACTTGAGGCTTCAGGCAATGTTACTGAGTTGACGCTACCACTGATTGCGGAAACTGGCGTGGATTTTATTTCGATTGGGGCGCTGACGAAGCATTGTAAAGCGGTGGATTTATCGATGCGGATTGCACCAACTCACTAAAGCGCGCAGCCTTTAGGGCGGTATGCAGAATCTATAGTCGTTGAACATGTCCACAAACCTTGATCAGAACGATTCCAAACCAAAGCCTTAGTGAGAAAGAATGGCACTGCGCTTGAACTGAAACTGGCCGTTACGCTGGCCACACCCGTTGCATCAATAATAACTTGAGGAACACCAGTACCCACGGCCAAAACGTCCCCCGTTTGAGATGCGCCATCTACTAATGTAGATGCTACCGCACCTACATTGCACTCACCAACTGCAACCCCAATAGTCGCTCTACCCTCATTAATACAGGTTTCTACCGTAGCGCGAAGCATAGAAGCCTCCGCCATAACTCGCGTTGCCTGAGACCTAGCCACATAACTCTGATAACTTGGAATAGCAATTGCTGCCAGAATCCCGATAATGGCAACAACAATCATGAGCTCGATCAGCGTAAAGCCCTGCTTATAAAAATGCATTCTATTACTCCTAAACATTTATATTGCTATAAGAGGTTTAGCAAATGATAGGCCAGCATGCAGAAAGCCCGTACTCCCTTAAAAAGCAATGGAATAACGAAAAACATCTAAGAACCAAAGTTTTTTAGGTCAAAAAATGACAAATTACGCCATTAAAGTGATCAATTTTATACAAGGAGAAAAAGTGCGTTACTTTGCATGCTTGACCGAAACCTTGTAATGCGCGACCCTAACGCACCAATACAAAAAAGAATGGCAGTTTTAGCCGCCTAAATCACCATGTAGCCACGTTTGAATACGGAAAAGTTTTGTGGATTTTTATGTTTAATTTACGCTCAAATGTCTTAAAGTTTTCATCTCTGTATAGTCTTGGAATATTTTTTTTTTCATGGATAACTTTTATTTTTGGTGGCATCCCATTTATTTTCAACGCAAAGTTAACGGGATCAGTTTCCGAAGCTAATTATTTTTCTGCTCTACCGATTAGCTATTTTATTCTTTTTATGATGGGGCAAATCATAGCCTATGGCATTCTTACATTAATTATTGCCACAACACTTTACGGCGCAGAGAAAACTTTACTAAAAAAAGTTAAGAACCAAAAATTGGGCGCGCATCTTGTGGTCTTAGCTATTTTTTATTCTATCATCACAACTAATAAAATACTTTATCCTGCCAGCCTGCATCCACTTTCAACGAATGTCGACTTTAGTGAGCTGTCATTATTTAACTCTTTACATTTACTGCCCACTTTCTTTTTTATAGCCCTCTTCGCCATAGGCACTATCAGACTATATTTGAATTGGCCTACATATCGGAAATGTGTGTGGGGAGTAACATTTATAGCACTTATCACAGCCATAAACGCTGGTAGTAACAGCGATAAAATCATAGCGTCAAAAAAAGCACCTAACCTTGTCATTATAGGCATAGACTCTTTCGATCGATCGCTACTTAACAGATCAACTACGTCAAGTAGCTTTGTTAATAATTTTGTAAATCACGCTGTGCATTTTTCTGACACATCTACACCATTAGCAAGAACCTATGTTGCTTGGACGTCAATACTGACAGCCAGCTACCCCGTCAACCATGGTGTGAGGTTTAATTTATTTCCAAGAGATTACATGACCCAGAAGCCTACCTTAATGAAGGATTTTAAATTATTAGGGTACCAAGTTTTTTACTCAACTGACGAACGACGATTTGCTAACTTCGATTCTTATCATGGTTTTGAAAAAATCATAGGCCCGCCTGCGGGTGCAGCAGACTTTCTTCTGGGCAGCGCAAGCGATATGCCCGTCACCAATCTTTTTTTATCGACCCCGATAGGGAAGATGTTTTTTCCTTTTAGTACCGCCAATAGAGCAGTACCTCACTCATACGATTATCGTAACTTTTTATCACTTTTTAACAATGAAACCTTAGCAACATCGAAAGACAAACCACTCTTTTTAGCCACCCACCTATGTCTGGGGCACTGGCCTTACTATCATAAACACAGCAATATAGAAAATGGATCTAGCCCTTTTGTGCTTTACCAAAAAAGCATGCGAAGTGTAGATCAAATGGCGCAAGAACTATTTGATGACATGAAACAAAAAGGCCTATTGGAAAATTCGGTAGTCGTGCTACTTTCCGATCACGGCGAGGGCTGGCCAGTGCGCCACAGCAGCAAACAGGTAAGCTACTCTAGCTATGGCCACGGAAATAATGTGCTGGATGAAGATCAACAAAAAGTATTGTTTGCGGTTCAACGCTTTACAGATGGAAAACCTATGTATGCCCCGATGACAATAGATTATCCCGCATCCTTGATTGATGTACTCCCAACTATGGTCGGCCTTGCGAATATCAATTGGCCCCATAAATTGGATATAGATGGCTATGACCTTTCACCGTTAGCGGATAAAAGACCACACAACTTACCAATTGAGAGGCCTCGACTGATTGAAACCGAAATACAATTGCGATCAATTGATAACAAAAGAAATGGAAACATCGATATGGCAGAAGTAGTTAACGAGTCATCAGGAAACTATCAGCTTACCAAAGATGGCCGATTTGAACTAAAACACAAAGCTGTTGATGATTTTCTTTTGCGTAAAAATCGAGCAGTAGAACTAAACGGTAACTATTTATACTGGGGGCTTTTAAATGGATTTAAAATATACAATTCCACCACCCATGACATACGCCCATTTGATGACTCGAATTCCAATGACAAGAAGTTGAAAGCATACTTTTGTCGGTTATATGCACCAGATATTAAAAATGGATTTTTAAATGCTGACCTCTGCAACAACCTAAAATAGTTAGCCATGACAAACTAATTTCATACCGACATAAGTCAAGTTTTACCATGGCGACAAATCCACAATAGCTATAGGCTCGCCCCTAGCTTTATTCACTAACACACAGAGCGATTTTTCTTTGGCTGCCATGGGTACATAAGCATCAGCCTCTGGGTAAGCAGCTAGGATTGCATCTACTTTAGCTGGGTCATTAAAGATTTTAAGCACGCCAAAAGGCCGGGCATGAGCACCTGCTTTAGCGGCGATGGATGAATTGTAGGCCTGTAAAAACTCCGCCTTATAATAGGTATCACCCTTGGCGACTGTGGTAGGAAGCGGCACTATGACAGCGCCCCACACGGGGCCAGTTAAGCCTGCATGAAACTCATTTTGCGAAGCCGAACCTTTTGGGACTACAACAGCCTCATAAGCCTGAACCACCTCAAACCTATCAACGTCATACACCAACCAAACCGGCCGCCCCTGCGCAACCACATATAACCCATAGCTCAGCGCCATTAGCTGAATAACACCTATGGTGAGCAAATCCATTTTCAAGGTTTTTTTGCCTTGCTTAGCAACAATTAAGGTCAGCAAGGGACCAACAATTACATCAATACTTAGTAGTAGCAAAAATATATTTGCCACCCCCAAGGCTTTATCTAACGGCGAGGGATACCACAACCAAAACACCAAACCCACCGATAGGATGGCAATAACCAAAGACACCAATAAATGGGAGCCAAAACACATGAGACGATATTTCATAAAAACACCCTAATTTGTGTACCTGATAGTAATTTCAGCGCATGAGTTGATTGAATTTCTACTGGATTTAAAGCAAAACAGCATTACTACTTTAAACGATGCTGAATGGAGGTTTGAGATGCTCTATGGAGATTATTTATTGGGCACCATTAGAAATAGAAATTTACCTTGCAAGGTGTAATGGAAACTCAGCTGACTATAAACCCACCTCACCCATTCATTGTGCGGGTTTAGTTGGGGGCGATTAGCGCCGCTTTTTAGTAATACGGTTACGCCACCAAAGCTGTCAATAACCGCAATAGAGGCAGCGCCAGGTAAATAGCCTTGGTGAAACTGCAGGGCAAGTCCATTTTTTTCAGGCTGATAATAAAATACACCTGAGTCAATACAATTAAAGACCTCAGGCTGATAACAACGCGCCTCCGCCGGTTTGCGCACGAAGGGTGAACCTGCTTTAGCGTGGTGGATATCCCACAGCAATTGCGCTAAATTACTGGCAGAACCAGATAGCCCCGCCAGTGCCGATATGGCATCAAAGTCAAATAAGTTTAAATAAGAATCGTTATACCATTCTTCATAACGGTAATCGTACCTAACTTCATCCGCCACATAATGATCATCCACAAACTGAATGTTGCGCGCAGCTAATGAATATTTGCGCTCAGCATAGGCGCGAAAAGGCTCACCCGTAACACGGCTAATCACCTCACCCAACAAACAATAACCCACATTTGAATAAACCTGCTTTGCACCAGGAGCAAAGGCCAAGTTAACAGATTGCAATTTAGCTAAATCATGAGGGCACCAAGGTTTATTGCGCCGCAAAAACATGGGGTCACCACTAAGCACTAAGCGATTAAAGCCAGCATCGTGATTTAGCAAATTGCCGATAGTAATGGAGCGAATGCGATCGTCTTTAAAGTGTGTTAACTCAGGCAAGAAACTCACCAACGTGTCCTCAAGGCGAAGCTTACCTTGGTTTACCAAATTAAAGGTGGCTGCAGTGGTGACCAACTTACTGGTACTGGCGTACCTATAGCGGTGTGCTGCGCTTACTGGAGTGCCAAAGAGCTGATCTTTATAGCCAATTTCACAGGTGTCTAATTTTTTTTCTGCACTCAGAAACGCTACCTGCGCAGAATAGGCACCTTGGTAAGTTACCGAGTGCTCAACAAAACCATTTAACCAGTTGCCGGCGGGGGAGCAATGCTTTGCAAAATGAGAAACTAAAGTAGCTTCTGCTGGCTGAAACCAGCGTGCTACCTTATAGGGGTATGTATCGACTTGAAAATAAAACCAAAAGGAGGCGGCTATTACAACGCCTGTAACGGCATATTTGAACAGTTTGGATTTCACAAAATTTACCCATTTTTAATACAAACAAGGTACTCAAATCATAAAAAAAGCGCCAAAAGGCGCTTTTTTTATCAAAATACTCCCTATGTACTAGCTACCTGAGCCAGAACCACAACCAGCAGGTTGATATTTAACATCGATTGTAGAAGTACAAGTCCAAGCACCGTCTTCGGAACGAGCCCAAGTCAAGGTATTTTCACCCTCTTTTTGTAATGCAACCGCAGCACTATTCTTAAATTCGCCCACCATAGTTACTGCGCTAGTACTAGCATCAATATCGATGGCAATAGGCCCAGCACCTGCAGCTAGCACAGTTGTTCCAGGAATATCAACAGCAGCACCCAGCAAAGTACTGCCGGCAAAACCAATAACACATTGAGTTGCAGTTGGTGTTACTGTAGCGCTATCCACAGGAGTCGTTCTACCTTCAAGTAAGCAAGTTTCTACGATGGTTTTTAAAGCGCCGATTTCAGTCATTACGCGCGCAGCCTGTGATTTAGCTACGTAAGTTTGATATTGAGGCAGTGCGATAGCAGCCAAAATACCGATGATCGCTACTACGATCATTAATTCAATCAGGGTAAAACCTTTTTGCATTGTTTTCATAATGAATCTCCAAGGATTTATTTAATTAATAAGGTTGCCAAACTCTCAACTCTATTTCAATTGAGCAAACCGCATACCAGCTTTGTAATTCATTACCCAGTTTTAAAAAAATCAAAGGGAAAAGCTGCTTGAGCAGAGCGTTAAACAAAAATATACAATCTAAAATCGCAGCACTCACGCACTCTGGACAAAAATTTTAAGAAACAGAAAACTGGCAAAATAAAGAAGTATGTGACATTTTTTGTCACACATATTCGACTGCGCTAACGTTTTCTTCAGATCCAGAGCCTTTATCACATGTTTAGCTAATGTAGATGCATTAACGATATAGCAACCTCTACCAACTCAACAACCTCTTACTGCTGCCCCCGATATACAAAAACACGTAAGGGCGTGCTGGGGGCTTCGTATTTCCCTATCAGAGTCAAGCCTATTGCTTCAGCATTTAAGATTTCTGCACTTGAGAGCAAATGCGTTCCACCCACAGCACTAAAAGCAGTATTTGAGAATCGAAAATCCTTTATTTTGATATCTGGATTAGGCACATATAACCCCCTCAGTGGAGCATTAAGATTTGTCAGCTGCCTAGACACTAAGTAGCAGCGCCCCCCCCAAGCATCAAAATATTCACGTAAGCTTGGGGAGCGATCAAGCTCACCTTCTATAATTTTTCGGAAGCGCGCCTTATAGGACAGAGCGTAGTTATTCTGATAGCTGTCGACCGTAGAATAACCATTAAACTGAGCAATCGCAGGATAAAAACCCAAGCAGCCCACACGCCCATTCTTTTTTATTTCTGGATGCTCATTGTGAATTTGCTGAAATATTTCTTGGGCATGAAATTGCTCCCATGTCGCGATTGGCCTTGATCCAAACAGCTTAGAAAATGAACGAGATTCATCGATTAAAATAGGTCTAAATATTTGTTGTGCAGGCCAGCCACCCATTGCTACTTGGGTCACGTTAGCGCGAAATTCTGTGTTAGACATTAGAATTAAACCCAAATGTGCTACCAACAAGGGAAGCAACCAACGCAATGGTTTTGTTGCACTGCGGACAATTGCAACAATGGCAAGAGCAAGCACAATCGTCCATACAATGGGAAACGCGAAAAAAAATCTCTCCCATGCGAACATTTGAAGAATCTTTACATGAACACGTATCACAGCATACGAATAGGAATAACTCATGGCCTGAATGCACGCAAGTAATACAGCAACGGTCAACGCAAGAGCCAATGGTTTATTAAATGCAGCTTTCTCTCTCCATACCAAGAAAAATGCCAACGCAGATGCGACAATTGGAATAAGTGGAGCATACAACGAGTGGTAGTGACCAAAAAACAAAGTTCGCGTGAAGGTATCCCAAACAGAATCTGTAGAACGAACAAACATCGATGCCATAACATTAAATTCAGAACGATGTGATACAAATTGGTCTCCAAAAAGGAACAGATTTATCAGGTTCTTCTCACTGTACAAATAAACACAGCCCAACAGTACTACCAAGCCCGCGAGGATATAAGCTTCTTTTTGCATCCTACGCAACCACAGTATTGCCGCTATAAGAAAGCAACAAATAATGAGAGCGAATCCAAATAGTGCTAATGAGGAATAGAAGCCATAGACTACAACTGCAGATCCAGCCCCCAAAACCGCTTTAGGTGTTTTTAGCATTAAGGCCCTATATCCCAAGAACAGAATCAACGGCACCCCAAATACAATGAGACCATATATGGCATAGACTTGCGTCATCGCAAAGCACGTTGCTAAAAAAGCACTCAGAAGACAGCGATAAGGGGTGGATGCAGGAATCAAAACTTGGCTACAGAGCAGATAAGTACCGAGCAACCCAATAATACGCACCAAGGCCTCATTTGCTTGATATGCCTGCAATGGTTGCAACCATGCAAACAACCAGGAAGTTACATTGTGCGCAGAGGCAATGAAAGCATTTCTGGGGAGATCTAACATCACACTAGGAACAATAGTGTCGTTGGATGTAGAGAAGAGAATTCCAGCATTTTTCAATACCAAGCGAAATACAATTCCACTATCCATGTTGTCGTGGATCATGTAAAACGCATTCGCACCCAAAACCTGAAGTAAGAGGAGATATACGAAAGGAATGGTCAAGATTAAAGAAGCGATTATTTGTTCAGTTATTTTATGATTCAATCATAATCCCCTTGGGCAAGATCGGCTTTACACAAACTAAAAGATTAGTGGCATCTGACTCAAATGGCATTTATGACGTCTAACCCATTGAAAAAAAATCAATTTTGACCAGCCACCAGAAAGCACTCTATAACAAAATAGCTAGACATTCGCCACGAAAAACTCGAAAGCTCATCAAAACCAGTGACACCTGACAACTCCCCCAGATTACTACAGCCGATAGCCTTCAGCCAAAACACTCCATCGTGATTCGTTTGCGCATTGGATGTGATATGAACTGTTATAGCGCAATAAAAAGTAGGCGAACCTAATGAGTAGGTAGCATGCGCTAATTAAGACGATGGAAAAATAATTACAATAAAAGGAGAGCTCACTTTAACGTCAGCTCGCCTAAAAGCGGTATTTAAATGTACAAACAAAGGAGCCTAGTCAGTTTCTTAGCCTATACTCACCTTTTATCTATAAGAATTGTAGAAATTACAGCAGCTTATCGTTTACAGTTAAGCTTATTTAAATGCTTAGCACTCTGACTATAATAAGCTTAAGAACGATTAGTGCCGCCTTATTCGGCAGGAGCACCCAATGAATACCCCCACTCATTTAAATGGCTTGGCGCGCCGCCTCGTTGCAGATAATCTTTTAGATGCAGAGATTGCACGTACAGCGTTAAGCCAATCAGCTAAAGAAAAAATACCGTTTGTGCAACATTTGGTGGTCAATGGGCTACTTGATTCAAAAACTATCGCAAGGGCAGCTTCTGAAGAGTTTGGTGCTCCACTGTTTGATTTAGACGCCCTTAACCGAGAGGCAATCCCCGATAAGTTGGTAGATGAGAAACTCATTCGCAAACACCATGCCCTGCCTATTATAAAAAGAGGAACACGATTATTTCTTGCAGTTGCAGACCCAACTGATTTGCACGCTCTGGATGAAATAAAATTCAATACTGGCCTGAACACAGATGCCATTTTAGTTGAGGCCGATAAGCTGGCGGCGGCCATCGACAAGTTTCTTACGGCACAAGATAACCTAAGCGATGCACTAGGGGGATTGGATGATGCAGACCTTGATAATATTGATATCCACTCCGGCGATGACAACGCAGCAAGCGAAGATAAAGCATCAGAAGCCGATGAAGCCCCTATTGTAAAATACATCAATAAAGTTCTTTTGGACGCCATTAAAGGTGGAGCATCAGATATACACTTTGAACCCTATGAAAAATCTTACCGTGTGCGTTTTCGTACCGATGGTATTTTGCAAGAAGTGGCAAGACCACCCGTCAACTTGGCGGGCCGGATGGCAGCGCGTTTAAAAGTTATGTCGCAAATGGATATTTCTGAGCGCCGCCTTCCGCAAGACGGACGCATAAAACTTAAAGTCTCAAAAACACGCGCTATCGACTTCCGGGTAAACACATTGCCAACGCTATTTGGCGAAAAAATAGTATTGCGTATTTTGGACCCAAGCGCCGCAAAACTTGGTATTGACGCACTGGGTTATGAGGATTTTCAAAAAAAGCTATATATGGATGCGCTTGCTCAATCGCAAGGTATGATTTTAGTCACAGGCCCAACCGGTAGCGGTAAAACCGTTTCGCTTTATACGGGTTTAAATATCCTAAATACACCCGAGCTAAATATCTCTACCGCAGAAGACCCTGTGGAGATTAACCTTGAAGGTATAAACCAAGTGCAAATGCACACAAAAATTGGTTTTACCTTTGCCGAAGCATTACGCTCATTCTTACGGCAAGACCCCGATATCATCATGGTGGGGGAGATTCGTGACCTAGAGACCGCTGAAATTGCGATTAAAGCCTCACAAACAGGCCACCTTGTACTGTCAACACTCCACACCAATAGCGCTCCAGAAACACTGACTCGCTTAATGAACATGGGTGTACCTTCATTTAATATCGCTACTAGCGTGAGCTTGATTATTGCACAACGTTTGGCGCGAAAATTGTGCACAGTGTGTAGAAAGCCGGCTACAGATATACCTCCCAGTATCTTAACCGAAGAAGGTTTTGACGAAATTGGTATTCCTCGTTCAGAATTTCAGCTGTTTCACCCTGTAGGCTGTCAAAATTGTAATGGTGGATATAAAGGCCGACTGGGTGTTTATGAAGTGGTTCGCATCACCCCTGCAATCGCCAACCTTATAATGGAAGGTGGCAACTCTTTACAAATTGCACGAGCTGCGAAAGAGGCAGGATTTAATAATTTACGTATTTCCGCATTGCGCAAAGTGGCAATGGGGTTAACCAGCCTTGAAGAGGCTAATCGAGTTACCAAGGATTAACCTATGGCTAGCGTTACTACCCAAAAAGCAAAAGCACCTCAAATCACGAAACCCAGTGCTGTCACTAATACCTATACTTATAAAGGTGTCGATAAAAAAGGGACTAAAGTACAGGGGGAAATCAATAGCTCAAGCCCAGCAATCGCAAAAGCGCAACTGCTGAAGCAAGGGATTTCTGCAAACTCAGTATCCAAAAAATCTAAACCTTTGTTTGGCAGTAGCGGTAAAGCAATTAAGCCCGCCGATATCGCTGTATTTGCTCGCCAAATGGCTACTATGATGAAAGCCGGCGTGCCGCTTGTACAAGCATTTGATATTGTGGCAGATGGTTTAGAAAACCCTAACTTGCGCAAATTAGTGCTTAGCATTCGCGATAGCGTTGCCGCCGGCGGCGGCTTTGCACCTTCGTTGCGCGACCACCCTAAATATTTTGACGAATTGTTTTGCAACCTAGTAGATGCAGGCGAGCAAGCAGGTGCACTTGAAACCATGCTTGACCGGATTGCCACCTACAAAGAAAAAACTGAACGACTAAAGGCAAAAATTAAAAAAGCACTGAGCTACCCCATTGCGGTAATAGTTGTAGCCGTCATAGTGACTGGTATTCTTTTGGTAAAAGTTGTTCCACAATTTGCTGAAACATTTAAAGGCTTTGGTGCGGATTTACCCGCATTTACACTCTTTGTTTTGCATCTTTCAGAAATCGCACAAGCATACTGGCTATTTATTTTGGTAGGGGTAGGTGTAGGGATATTTTTATTCAAAGAAGCCGCACGTCGCTCAAAAACATTTGCTTACTTAATTGACCGGTATATTTTAAAAGTACCTATTGTTGGGCAAATTATTTTTCTCTCTGTAATGGCGCGTTTCGCGCGCACACTGTCGACAACCTTTGCGGCTGGCGTACCTCTTATTGAAGCACTCACCTCTGTTGCAGGTGCCGCAGGCAATAAAATTTATGCCGAGGCAATTCTTAAAGTTCGCGAAGATGTTTCCACCGGCATTCAATTAAACACCGCATTAAAAACACGCGGAATATTCCCAACCCTTCTCATTCAAATGACAGCCATTGGTGAAGAATCTGGCGCCCTAGATGCGATGCTTGATAAGGTTGCAAATTACTACGAAGAAGCAGTAGACAATATGGTAGATACCTTAACCTCTTTGCTTGAACCCATTATTATGTCGGTGCTGGGTGTATTAGTAGGCGGCTTAATGATTGCGATGTATATGCCAATCTTCCAACTTGGCGCCGTGGTATAAACGTGAACGATATATTACAAGCGTTCGAATTATTTCCCTCTCTAGGTTTGTTTGCTGGTGGCATTTTGGGTTTATTGGTCGGCAGCTTTTTAAATGTTGTTATTTATCGTTTGCCGAAAATGATGGAACGCGATTGGCGCCAACAGTGTATTGACTTTTTAGGCGCTGAAAATATTAAGGATGATGCATTAAAGAACCCTAAAACGGCTAAATTTAATTTAGTAACGCCCAATTCCACCTGTCCTTCTTGCGACCATAAAATAAAACCTTGGGAAAACATTCCTTTAATCAGCTATGTTTTTTTACGAGGTAAATGCTCGTCTTGCAAAGCACATATATCATTACGCTACCCCATTATTGAAGTGGTAACTGGCATTCTTTCTGTTGCTGCAATTTACAGTTTTGGGATGACCCCTATTGGCTTTGCCTGTTTAGCGTTCACTTGGTGCTTAGTCGCACTAACCATGATTGACTTTGATACTCAGCTTTTGCCCGACAGCATTACATTGCCGCTCTTGTGGCTTGGTTTAATCGCCAATTCATTCGGTTTATTTACTACGCTCGACAATGCTTTGTGGGGTGCAATAGGTGGCTACTTATCGCTTTTTTCCGTGTATTGGTTATTTAAACTGTTGACCGGCAAAGAAGGTATGGGTTTTGGCGATTTTAAATTGCTTGCAGCTCTTGGAGCTTGGCTCGGCGTGCAAATGTTGCTGCAAATTATTTTGCTGAGTGCACTCGCTGGAGCCGTTATAGGCATTAGCATGATTGTCATTCGTGGGCGCGACCGAAATATTCCTATCCCTTTCGGCCCCTATTTAGCGATTGCGGGCTGGATTGCACTCATGTGGGGCCACGACATTAATCAAGCCTATTTAAATTATGCCTTTGGCCGTCATCCATTGTGATTAACTCGCTATGATAGTGGGATTAACTGGCGGTATTGGCAGCGGAAAATCGGAAGTTTCAAGAAGATTTGAACAACTCGGCATTAAAGTTGTTGATGCCGATATCGTTGCTCGTGAGGCCGTCAACATTGGCAGCATTGCCTTAACAGCAATTTCAACGCACTTTGGCAAGGATATTCTTAACGCAGATGGAAGCTTGAATCGCGCTCAGTTACGTTCACGCATTTTTGAAAACCTAAATGAAAAACGTTGGCTAGAAAACTTGCTGCACCCTATTATCCGCAAAGAAATAGTGGCGCAACTCACCCAAAGCCAAACGCCATACAGCATATTGTCATCGCCATTGCTATTCGAAACCAAGCAGAACGAGCTAGTGAATCGCGTACTTGTTGTAGATGCAACAGAAGATATGCAACTTAAACGCGCAGCTGCACGCGATACAAATAATACAGATCAGATACAAAAAATTATGGCTACACAAATTAGCCGTATAGATCGCTGTAAAAAAGCAGATGATATTATTGAAAACCACGGCGATTTAAATGAACTAGATACAGCAGTCAAAAAGCTACACACTTTTTATTTGCAGCTAGCCGAACAACCCATTTCTTCTTGAACGCACATTAAATGAATGACCTAGAAACATTGAAGCTTAACTGCCCAACCTGTAAAAAAATTGTGTTATGGAATGACGAATTTCCCTATCGGCCTTTTTGTTGTGATCGCTGCCGATTAATTGATTTGGGAGAGTGGGCAAGTGAAAATCATAAAATTGCTGGTGACTCTCAGGATATCAACCCTGAAGAAAAACCGGAGGAGTTTTAAGACTGCGATTACCACCATTCACTAATAGCTGCTATACCCTGCGCACCACATTCTATTGCAACAGCCAAATCAGACTCAGTCATTCCACCTAATGCATAAACGGGGATCGTCGCATTCTCTGCCAACGACCTGAACGCATCCCAACCCATTCCATGTTGATCGGGATGAGAGGCTGTTGCCGATACAGGTGACAGGCAAATGTAATCTACACCTACTTTTTCAGCATGCTTAATGTCTTTTTTAGTATGGCATGAAGCACCCAATAAAACAGAAGAATTAACCGGGCGCTTATTGCAACCTAGTAGATGACTTGAGTTTAAGTGCAACCCGCAATTAAATGAAGCTGAGAGATTAGCAAAAACCTGCGGTGAAGTATTGATTGATAGTTTCGCTGAATAGCGTTTACAGAGTTCAGCTATCGGCTCTACTAAATTTGGAATAGCTTCTGATTTTTGCAAACGCAACTGAACCAAACGAATACCTTGCTGAAGTGCCGATTCTATTCGCGTTAAGAAATCAGTTAACCCAGTAAACCCACCTGTAATTAACAACTGTTGTGGGATATTAATGGCAGTAATGATAGGACGATTCGCGGCGGGAAACTCATATTCATGCAGAGCCGCAGGAGCAACCCATCGAATGGGTTGACCTTCATTTCCTTGAGGCTGCCCAGAAAAATGCTTAACTTTGTGAACATCCAATAAGACCACTTTATCGCCATAATCATGGCGAATTTTTATTAACGGCTCGGTAGCGATAACTTCTATAGCCAGCTCTTCGTAAAGCTCTCGTTTAAGCGCATCAAATAATGTTTCACCTTGCTCAACTTTACCACCAGGGAATTCCCATAAACCACCCTGATGAGTTTTATCAGGGCGTTTAGCAATAAGAATAGCGCCATCCTTTCCTACAATGACACCAACAGCAACGTGAACTACGCGAGACATAATAGATTCCTTATGATCTGTAATCCGCGTTAATGCGAACATATTCATAAGAAAGATCTGTAGTCCAAATTGTTTCGGCAGAGCTGCCACGGTTCAAATTGATATTGATGGCAATCTCAGCACCACTCATTACGTTTTGACCTTGTTCTTCGGTGTAGCTCGCTGCACGGCCGCCCTTTTCTACAATAAGCACATCGTTCAAATGCACCATCACTTTACTTGCATCTAAATTTTCTACTCCTGCATAACCAATTGCAGCGACTATGCGCCCCCAATTGGGGTCTGATGCAAACAGTGCTGTTTTGATTAAGGGCGAATGTGCAACGGCATAGCCAACATCTAAACATTCATCACGTGTTGCACCACCGCTGACGGCAACGGTTACAAACTTGGTTGCACCTTCACCATCACTCACAATACTTTTTGCAAGATGAACATGCGCAGCCAAAATTGTTGCACGAAGCTTTTCGTAAAGCTCGCCGCTCGCTTCCGTAATTTCTGGCAAATCAACTTGGCCAGAGGCGATTAAAATACATGAATCGTTTGTGGAAGTATCACCATCAATAGTAATTCGATTAAACGATTTATCCGCTGCTTCGCGTGCAAGTTGTTGCAATAAAATCTGTGAAATTTTCGCATCAGTTGCGATATAACCCAGCATTGTCGCCATATTAGGTTTAATCATTCCTGCGCCTTTGGCAATACCATTTACCGTGATAGTTTTTTCCTGATAAACAAACTGCTCACTAAACCCTTTTGCGCGAGTATCTGTTGTCATAATACCAGCGCCAGCATCTTCCCAACCATTTTCAGTGGCTTTCTCCAAAGCTTCTGGAATTACAGCAATAATTTTTGCAACAGGTAATGGCTCACCAATAACACCCGTTGAAAAAGGCAATACTTGCTCAGCTTTAACACCTTTCAATTGTGCGATAGCGGCGCAAGTTGCTTTTGCATCCACCAAGCCTTGCTCGCCTGTACAAGCGTTTGCATTGCCAGAGTTAATAATTAAAAAACGGATTGGTGCTTTAGCTAAATGTTCGCGACAAACGGTAACTGGTGCTGCGCAGAATGCATTTTTAGTAAACACGCCGGCCACATTACTGCCTTCTGCCAACTCAAATAACACAACATCGCGACGATTAACTTTTTTAATGCCAGCACACACTGCGGTTAGCTTTACACCCTTAACAGGATGCATAATTGGAAAAGGATATTCACCTACTGCCATGATAAATTCTCACACATTCAATAATTAGAGGAAATTTCTACGCCAATAAAAAAGAGATGATGAACATCTCTTTTTTACAACTCCAAAGTAACGATTAGAGATTATTCCAACGCACCGTGACAACTTTTAAACTTTTTACCAGAACCACAAGGACACGGATCATTGCGACCTACTTTACGGCCTTCACGAATGATTGGTGCTTGAGTTAGTTTAGGCTGCGGCATAGCCTCTGTAAGCGAAGATGCTTGCTCATGTTGTAATTGCAATTGTTGGCGCGCAAGCTCTTCTCGACGCTGCTGCTCCATCGCATCCATTTGCTCTCGTGTAATCGGCTCAACACGCGCCATTAAATGTACAGTTTCGCGTTTCACGTTATTCAACATGCTTTGAAACAATTCAAAAGATTCACGCTTATATTCTTGCTTAGGATTGCGTTGTGCATAGGAACGCAAATTAATTCCTTGACGCAAATGATCCATACTTGCCAACTGCTCCTTCCAGCAATTATCAAGCACCTGCAACATGACTTGCTTTTCAATCTCTAACAAAATATCGCCAACGCGCTCACATTTCGCATCATAAGCCGTTTGAATGTCAGTAAGAATTTTTTGCCTTAAATGATCTTCATCTAAACGAGTATCTTCTTCAAGCCATTTTGCAACGGGTAGCTGTAGGCCAAAATCAGTTTCAATTTGCTTTTCTAAACCCGGAATATTCCATTGATCTTCAATCGACTGAAATGGAATGTGGCTAAGTATCATATCGTTAACGACATCTGCACGAATAGTCGTAATAGTCTCGCGAATGTTATCTGCTTCTAATAATTCATTGCGTTGTTGATAGATAATTTGACGCTGATCGTTTGCAACATCATCAAACTCTAGCAATTGTTTACGAATATCAAAGTTGCGGCCTTCAACCTTACGCTGGGCTTTTTCAATTGCATTATTTACCATGCGGTGTTCAATGGCTTCACCTTTTTCCATCCCTAACGCCTGCATAAAACCGCGTACGCGTTCTGAAGCAAAAATACGCATCAAATTATCTTCAAGCGATAAATAAAAGCGCGTTAAACCTGGGTCACCTTGACGACCAGCACGACCACGTAACTGATTATCAATACGACGCGACTCATGACGCTCGGTACCAATAATGTGTAAACCACCAGCATTTAATACGATTTCATTGCGCTTTTTCCACTCTGTCTTAATCTCAGCAATTTGTTCTGCTGTTGGATTGCTTAAGGCTTCGACTTCTGATTCCCAACGTCCACCCAATACAATGTCAGTGCCGCGACCAGCCATATTCGTTGCAATCGTGACAGTACCGGGGCGTCCAGCCTGTGCAATAATTTCAGCTTCTTGTTCATGGAATTTTGCATTGAGCACACGGTGTTTAATACCCGCAGTATTCAACCTACGTGACATTTCTTCTGAGGTTTCAATAGATGCTGTGCCGACCAAAATAGGTGCATTTTTTTCTTGGTAGGTTCTAATATCGTTAACAATAGATTGATACTTTTCTTCTACTGTCAAAAACACCAAGTCATTCAAATCGATGCGCTGCTTGGGTTTGTTCGTTGGAATCACAACTACATCTAAACCGTAGATTTCACGGAACTCGTAAGCTTCAGTGTCAGCAGTACCGGTCATACCAGAAAGTACAGGGTATAAACGGAAATAATTTTGGAAAGTCGTAGACGCTAAAGTTTGGCTTTCGCTCTGAATTTCCACACCTTCTTTAGCTTCGATAGCTTGATGTAAACCTTCACTTAAGCGGCGGCCTTGCATGGTACGGCCAGTATGTTCATCAATAAGGACAACTTGGTTATCTTGCACAATATATTCAATATCGCGGTGAAAAAGTGCACGCGCTTTTAACGCAGAACCCACGTGATGTAATAGGGTTAAATTGTTGGCTGCATAAAGATTTTCATCTTGCTTCAGCATACCGGCGTTTATCAACAGTTCTTCAACATGCTGGTGCCCTTGCTCAGTCAACTCAACTTGACGGCTTTTTTCGTCCACAGAAAAATCGCCTGGAACCGTGACAACTTTACGGTCGCCATCTTCACCATTATCCGTTTGCTGTTTTAACTTACCAACTAAAACATACATACGCTTGTACATTTCCGAACTATTTTCAGCGTGACCAGAAATAATTAAGGGCGTACGCGCCTCGTCAATTAAAATCGAATCCACCTCGTCGATAACAGCAAAGTTTAACGGGCGCTGTACTTTATCCGCACGGTTAAGCGCCATGTTATCGCGCAAATAATCGAAGCCGTATTCATTGTTGGTGCCGTACGTAATATCAGAATTATAGGCTTCACGTTTCACATCCGAAGGCTGCATTGACAAGATAACGCCAACACTCATACCCAGGAACTCATAAACAGGGCGCATCCAATTCGCATCGCGGCTCGCGAGGTAATCGTTCACTGTTACGATGTGTACGCCCTTACCCGCCAACGCATGAAGATAACTTGGTAACGTCGATACCAATGTTTTACCTTCACCTGTACGCATCTCAGCAATACGGCCTTCATGCAAACTCATGCCGCCAATTAACTGAACATCAAAGTGGCGCATATTCATAACACGTCGACTTGCCTCGCGTACAACCGCAAATGCTTCTGGCAACAAATCATCAAGAGTTTCTCCTTTATGATAACGATCCCGAAACTCTTGTGTTTTTGCTTTTAGTTGTTCATCGCTCAATGCTTGTGTCGCAGGTTCTAGCGCATTGATGCGAACAACATTTTTACCCATGCGCTTCAGCTCGCGCTCATTTTTTGAACCAAACAGTGACTTCAACAACGTGTTTAACATTTTTTTTACCATCAATTACAAAGCGAGAAAGAGTAGCGCCAAGTAACGCTCAGCACGATTACTCGACAGAATTTGGGAGGCACAAGCCTAGAGGATAAAATTAGCGGCTAGCAGTATGCAGATAGGTTGCGGGATCAACTACGCGACCATTTTTATAGACTTCAAAATGAACATGAGGCGCAGTCGAACGCCCAGTTGAACCGACAAGCGCGATGATCTGGCCTTTCTTAACCACATCGCCATTTTTTACTAAATTGATTTTATTGTGCGCATACCGGGTTTCAAAACTTGACCCATGGTTAATCTCAATAAGGTTGCCGTAATCATGGGTTAACACAGAAGACGTCACCACACCCGCAGCTACCGCAGTAATGGCGGTACCGGCAGGCGCAGTAAAATCCATACCCGAGTGAAACTCTTGCTTGCCGTTAAACGGATCTGTGCGATAACCAAAGGTCGATGACATGTAGCCATTTTCAATGGGTAGGCTATCAAATAAAGCCTCTACATCAAAACTACGAGAGATAAGAATGGAGTCAAGCGCTTTAAACTGCTGCTCACGATTCTGAACATAATGCGACAGCTGATCAACCGCCAGTAGAAAGTTAGCCGAGCCTGAACGGTTTACATTAAGGTTGTTTAAGGGGCCACCAACGCCAGGCGGCTGACTAAAATCAAATTCACCCTTATCTAATTTGGCGACTTTTGTTAGCCGCTCTCCTACTGCATCCAAACGCACCAAGCGTGCCTGTAGTTCGGCTACTTTTGCAGTGAGGGCAGCTACCTGTCCTTCATTTTGCTTATGGGAACTTTCCAGCCTATTTTTTTGTTCTTGGCTTGTGCCCCAGCTTAAGGCATCCGCATTAACTGAATCTTTTTTGTCGAAATTGACCAGCCAATTGTAGCCCCAAGCTCCAACAACCGTTGGAATCCCCAATAAACAGACAGACAGCAGTGCCCGAGTCCAACCACCAAGGGTTAGGCTGCGGGTTTGCCCATGATCTGCATTGACGATGATAATTTTCATTTAACGATGATTTTCACAAAGAGCCAAGCTCTACTGCTGGCAAACTTAGCAAGCGCTAGCCTATGAAGGCTTGCTAGTAGCAAAATAAAAATATTACTTAAAAATCAGCAAGTTATAATAGCTGTATGATTTTTTAAGCTAACACAAATTGAAAACCGCGCACTCTTACACGGCGCGGGGGCGAAATATCTCATAGTGGGGAGGTAATTTCCAACAAAAGTTGACTTGCACTATGCAAAGAGAGAAAGCCAACTTCAGATGTTAAGCAGCAGTTGCTGCTTGGGAATAGGCAATAGGGGCATCGGAAGCTTCGTCAAAAGTCACATATTCCCACGCGTCTTTTTGTTCCATTAATAAGCGCAAAGCACGATTGTTCAATGAGTGACCAGATTTATGCGCACGGTATTCGCACAACAAACTATTGCCTAGCAGATATAAATCGCCAATGGCATCCAGAACTTTATGCTTCACAAATTCATCTTCGTAGCGCAAACCGTCTTCATTCAAAATGCGGTATTCATCTACTACGATGGCGTTATCCATGCTGCCGCCCTGTGCCAAACCTTTAGAGCGCAGATATTCAATTTCATGCATAAAACCAAACGTACGAGCACGGCTAATCTCTTTTACGAAAGAACCACTTGAGAAATCGACCGTTGTTTCCAAATTACGACCTTGGAAAACCGGTAAATCAAAAGCAATCGAGAAATTAACTTTAAAACCATTGAAAGGAAGGAAAGTGGCAACTTTATCGCCATCTTTAAGCGTTACTTCTTTTAATACACGAACAAATTTTTTGGGCGCCGACTGCTCTTGAATACCTGCAGATTGCAGTAAGAATACAAAGGGGCCAGCACTGCCATCCATAATGGGGATTTCAGGCGCATCAAGTTCTACTAAAGCATTATCAATACCCAAGCCTGCCATGGCAGACAATATATGTTCCACCGTTGAAATTCTTACATCGCCTGCAATTAAACAGGTAGAGAGAGTGGTTTCGCCTACATTATGAGCAGTTGCTTTAATTTCGACAGGAGGATTCAAATCGACACGGCGGAAGATAATGCCGGTATCAATATCAGCGGGATGAAGAGTTAAATAAATTTTTTGACCAGTGTGAAGGCCGACACCTGTTGCACGGATAGTGTTTTTGAGTGTTCGTTGCTTAATCATAGAAATAGCCCTTTAAAAAAACCAAAGCATGTTCAAAATACCCAAGCAGCGGGAAGCGCAGACTTCTGGGGAATGCTACCTGAGTATTCTGAACAAACCCTGACAACTTAGTGCAGTTATCAGAATTTTGTAGGGCAATAGTAACATATGAGCAATGACAGGCCAGTTAAGCGACACAATCGTGCTCATAGCTAACACTTAAAGAATAAAACTAGTCCGCTTGGCGACGCAAGAATGCTGGAATATCAAGGTATTCCAAGTCTTTATCAGCCAAAGGCGCAGTTGCTACCGCATGCGAAGATGCGTTTGCACGCAAATGCGCTGGGCGATCCAGAGCGCTATAGTCGATTTGGCCTGAGCTGCGGCGAGTATTATCCACCACAACTTTGGTGGCCGCTGGTCTAGCCACTTCTTTTGGTGCGGGAGCTGCCGCTTGACCCACTATACCCAAGCCAGTTGCCACCACAGTCACACGCAACTCGTTGCTCATTTCCGGGTCGATTACAGTGCCCACTACTACCGTTGCATCACCTGACGCAAACTCCTCAATGATGCTACCCACTTCTGAGTACTCACCCAAAGATAGGTCGATACCGGCCGTAATATTGACCAGAATACCGCGAGCACCTTGTAAATTCACGTCTTCCAATAATGGGCTGCGAATCGCTGCTTCAGCAGCTTCACGCGCACGGTTCTCACCGCTTGCACGACCAGTACCCATCATCGCCAAGCCCATTTCAGACATAACGGTACGCACATCGGCGAAATCCACGTTAACCATACCTGGGCGAATAATGAGGTCAGCAATACCTTGGACAGCACCTAACAATACATTGTTAGCCGCTTTGAAAGCATCCAACAATGATGTTTGCTTGCCTAATACAGACAAGAGCTTTTCATTTGGAATGGTGATTAAAGAATCAACACGCTCACCCAACTCTTTGATGCCCGCATCAGCAATGGCCATACGCTTGCGACCTTCGAATGGGAAGGGCTTGGTTACAACCGCAACAGTCAAAATACCGAGTTCACGCGCAACCTCTGCAATTACGGGTGCGCCGCCAGTACCGGTACCACCGCCCATACCTGCGGCAATAAATACCATATCCGCACCGCGCAATACTTCTGCGATACGCTCGCGATCTTCCATAGCAGCCTGACGGCCAACTTCTGGATTCGCACCGGCACCCAAACCTTTAGTCATGGTGCTGCCGAGTTGTAATACGGTACGCGCATCAATGTCTTTCAGTGCTTGCGCATCAGTATTGGCGCAAATAAATTCTACGCCTTCTACTTTGTTCGCAATCATGTGCTTAACAGCGTTGCCGCCGCCGCCGCCCACACCGATAACTTTGATTACAGCGCTTTGATGAATGCTATCTACTAATTCAAACATGGCCACTCCCCTTTTCCCTTGATAGTCTGCGAAAAATTAAAAACAAATGTATTGAAAACTTATCGTTACGCTTTTTCAAAAATTGCTTTGAAAAAGCTTCTTCAGTTTTCCGAAAATTGAACCTTGAGTATCTTTTACATGATGCGCTGCGCGACCGCTGTCTTGATGCTGTTGCTTCATCGCATAAATCAATAAGCCTACCGCTGTGGAATAAATTGGATTATTCACAATATCTGACAAACCTCGCACATTTTGTGGAGAGCCCAAACGCACCGGCATATGGAAAATTTCTTCCGCCAACTCCACCACACCTTCCATTTTGGAAGTACCACCCGTCAATACAATACCGGCGGCAATTAAATCTTCGTAACCACTGCGGCGCAATTCTGACTGCACCAAAGTAAATAATTCGTCGTAACGTGGTTCAACAACTTCAGCCAATGCTTGGCGAGATAAATCACGCGGTTGACGATCACCAACGCTTGGCACCTTAATGGTTTCGTCTGGGCTGGTTAATTTTGCCAGCGCGCACGCATACTTAATTTTGATTTCTTCAGCATTGGGCGTTGGTGTACGCAAAGCCATAGCAATATCGTTGGTCACTTGGTCGCCCGCAATCGGGATGACACCGGTATGACGAATAGCGCCGTCTTTGAAAATGGCGATATCGGTAGTGCCACCGCCAATATCAACAACACACACACCTAGTTCTTTTTCATCATCAGTCAGCACTGCATAACTGGAGGCCAACTGCTCTAAGATAATATCTTCAACTTCAAGGCCGCAGCGGCGGATACATTTTTCAATATTTTGCGCCGCGTTTACCGCACAAGTTACCAAATGCACTTTAGCTTCGAGGCGCACACCCGACATACCCAATGGCTCTTTCACGCCATCCTGATCATCAATCAAAAATTCTTGTGGTAAAATATGGAGTATTTTTTGATCTGCAGGAATCGCAACAGCTTGCGCGGCATCAATCACACGCTCTAAATCCTGCGGAAATACTTCGCGATCACGAATCGCCACAATGCCATGAGAATTCAAACTGCGAATATGGCTGCCTGCAATACCAGCGTACACCGAATGAATTTGGCAACCCGCCATCAACTCTGCTTCTTCAACTGCGCGCTGAATCGACAACACGGTCGATTCGATATTCACTACCACGCCTTTTTTTAAACCGGTTGAACGATGCGAGCCAATACCTGCAATTTCTAAAATACCTTCAGGCGTAATAGCGCCAACGATAGCAACAACCTTGGATGTTCCAATATCCAGGCCTACGATCATTTTGTTGTCACTACTACTTGCCATTAGGTCAACCTCATTAATCGGATCTTCACGTAGAAAGACCACTTTTTATTTTTATACCGCAGTCACTTCAGTAAATTATTTTGTGGGTATGTTTATTTCAGACTTCAGGTACTTTTTTGCCATCTCGGAATCGGGCATCCATTGCACTGAAACACCGTTGGAATACCTTACATCTATCGTTTTTACATCGCCCCAAACACTGCTTAAAAATTTATCGTATACAGTAACAAATCTACGCAATTTTTCCATCACTTCTTCACGTCCAATTGCGATTTCTTTATCATTTTTTAACGTTAACCGCCAAGATTTTTTGTTATCGCACTTTAACGCCACTATTTCCAGTCCACGCGACCTTAATAGCGTCGATAAATCTTGATACTGCTGCATAATTTCACGCGCATTTATTTCATTTCCTTGCAACCAAGGTAAGCCTAAAAGCTTATCTGTTTCAGTTACGCGAATGATTTCACCACGCTGATTTAAAAACCCGTTAGCATCCCATCTCGCAATAGGAGTTTGTTCAGCAATTTTTACTACCAGCGTATCGGGCCAGCGACGACTCAAATAAACATGATCCACCCAAGGGTCTTGTTCAAGTTCGCTTTTTAAGCGGCCTAAATTTAACTGTAAAAAATCGCCATCGATTTCTTTTTCAATGAGCTCCATAGCTCGATCTTTTGGTAAAAACTGGAACTGCCCCTCCACTGCAACACTTTTCAGTGGTCGCTCTAACAATCGCGTTACAGGCTCAGTAGCAAAATATGCAATACCTGCAAACGAAGACAAGAGCAAAAACAAACCCAAACCACAATAAATTATTTTGCGCGAAACCTTAGCCCTAACTTCATCCACAGCACTCATTTTGTTGGATGAAGATGTTTTAGTGCTGCCGCCCTGCGGAGAAACCTTGTTATAACCTCGCTCTCTGCGCAAATTAGAATCCACGCGCGGTAAAATAGGGTCATCGAAAACGATGCGGCTGCTTTTTTTCGCCTCTGCACTTTTGTTAAGGGTTGAACTTTGCCCTAAAAGTCGGTTTTCTTTACGACCCTCAGTTTTCGAATCTACTTTTTTCGCACTTGCTTTTTCGTCACCTGTTTTACGCACCGAAACAGCATCTCGCGCCGTTAGCTTTTTGTCGCCGATGATGGAAGAACGCACACGCGGTTCGCGGCGCGGTTCATCTTGCATCAACACGTCTCGTTCAAACAGACGATTAGCGCCAACTAATCTGTCGGAAACGGCCGGGCGGTCGAATTGTGGCGGTTTATTTTTCATGCGCAGCGATTACATCTCATCACAAGCCAGCACGCAAAATGGTTAACACTAATTCGCTAAAGCTTAACCCCCGCGCTTTCGCTGCCATAGGCACCAAACTATGACTCGTCATACCAGGCAAGGTATTTACTTCTAGCAAATAAAAATTCATGGTTTTATCGGCCATTACATCAACTCGCCCCCAACCTTCGCAACCCACAGCATCAAATGCAGCAAGCGCAAGTTGTTTTAATTCAGCTTCTTTTTCTGGCGCCAATTCGCAAGGGCAAATGTAGCGAGTGTCATTGGCAATATATTTTGCATTAAAGTCGTAAAATGTATGATCAGTTTCCAGCTTGATGGGCGGTAGAGCCTCACCATCTAAAATAGCTACTGTAAATTCGCTGCCTACAATGAGCCGCTCTGCAATGACACTACCATCATATTTCGCCGCATTTTTAAAAGCTTCGGCCAATTCTTGCGCAGTATTTACGCGCGCCATACCAATACTTGAGCCTTCATGAGCTGGCTTAACCATAACTTCCCCGCCTAAATTGGCGAGCACTTTTCCCCAATCATTCGCTACATTCAAGACAGCAAAGTCCGGCGTTGATAAATTTACGCCACGCCATAACTGCTTGGTGCGCAATTTATCCATTGCCAGTGCCGATGCCTGCACACCGCTGCCGGTAAAAGGAATACCTAAATACTCAAGTACTGCCTGAATTCGACCATCTTCACCACCTGCGCCATGCAATGCTAAAAAAGCACGATCAATTTTAGCGGCCTGAATATCGGCAATCGCATTCACACCCACATCAATTGCGATATGCTCAATACCCGCCTCTTCAAGTGCGGCCACAACTGCGGCGCCACTTTGCAAAGAAATTTCGCGTTCAGATGAGGTTCCACCTAACAAAACGCCAACGCGACCAAGTTGTTTTTTTAATTCATCACTTACTGGTAATTTTACGGGTTGCATTTACGCCAATACCTCACTGCAAATTTCGTTTTGCTAATTCCGGTGATAAACCACCAACATTCCCCGCACCTTGGGTAATCACAATGTCACCGGCGCGCACTAAATCTTTGATAATGTCTGGCACGCCATCTACAGTTTCTACAAAAATTGGCTCGATGATTCCGCGCGCGCGAATGCTGCGGCACAAGTGACGGCTATCTGCACCAGGAATAACATCTTCACCTGCGCTATAAACTTCCAACATAACCAACGCATCAACCGTGGATAAAACATCTACAAAATCTTCATACAAATCACGAGTGCGTGTGTACCTATGTGGTTGATAAACCATTACCAATCTACGCTCAGGCCATCCATCACGAACCGCGCGAATGATCGCTTGTACTTCACGGGGGTGATGACCGTAATCATCCACCAACATTGCCTCACCAGTTCCGACAGGAAAGTTTCCATAAACTTGAAAGCGACGACCAACACCTTGAAAATTTGCTAAACCTTGTTGAATAGCCTCATCACTCAATCCTTCGTCGGTTGCCACAGCAATAACGGCTGTAGCGTTCAATACGTTATGAATACCTACTGCATTAAGATGAATATGCAAAGGCTTGTCATGACCAGGGCGAACTACATCAAATTCGGATTGCATTTTCGACTGTTGAATATTTATTGCATGAAAATCGCATTTTTCGCTAAAACCATACGTCAAAATAGGCCGAGCGACCGAGGGAATAATTTCCCGCACCACAGGATCTTCACCGCACAAAACAGCTAAACCGTAAAAAGGTAAATTGTGAAGAAAATCGATAAAGGTTTTTTTCAACTTGGAAAAATCACCGCCATAGGTTTCCATATGGTCGGCATCAATATTGGTCACAATCGCAACCATTGGTTGAAGATGTAAAAAAGACGCATCACTTTCATCAGCTTCAGCAACCAAATAACGGCTAGCTCCCAGTTGCGCATTGGTGCCCGTACTATTTACTAACCCACCAATAATGAACGTAGGATCTTGTTTTGCAGCCGCCAGTACAGATGCAAGTAAACTGGTTGTTGTAGTTTTGCCATGCGTTCCAGCAACAGCGATACCATGACGATAACGCATTAACTCGCCCAGCATTTCTGCGCGACGCACAATAGGAATGCGTGATTCGCGCGCTTGAATAATTTCAGGATTGCTATTGTTTACCGCACTGGAATTAACAATTACATCAACACCTGCAATATTTTCTGCCGCATGACCAATAAATACTGTGGCACCTTTCTTTTCTAAACGCTCTGTTACGCTAGACGCCTTAAGATCTGAGCCAGAAATTTCATAACCCTGATTGATAAGCACCTCGGCAATACCGCTCATGCCTGCTCCACCGATACCTATGAAATGAATACGGCGAATACGGCGCATTTCAGGGACTTCATAATATTCTTTGCAAAAATTTGGGGCCTTATCCACGGGCCACCTCCACACAAATAGCGGCAACAGTTTCTGCTGCTTGCGGTAGCGCAAGCGAACGCGCATTGGTTGCCATAAGTTTTAAACTGGCGCGTTCATGCAATTGAGTTTGTAAGAGTGACGCTAATTTCTCAGCTGTTAAATCTTGTTGTGCAATAGCCATACCGGCATTAGCACGCGTTAAAATTGCAGCGTTAAATGTTTGGTGATCATCAATCGCACCAGGCAAAGGAATTAACAAAGCCGCCACACCTGCTGCCATCAATTCACTCACAGTTAGCGCACCTGCACGACAAATAACAATATCTGCCCATGCATAAGCTGCTGCCATGTCATCTACGAAAGCATCAACCTTTGCGTTAACTTGACACTGCATATAGGTCGCAATAGTCGCTTCAAGATGATTTTTTCCTGCTTGATGGCGCACAATCGGGCGCTCAGCTATCGATAACATTGCCAAAGCTTGTGGCACCAAGTCATTGATTGCCTTTGCACCCAAACTCCCGCCGAGCACCAATAAATGTAAAGCTTCTTTTTGCTCATAACGTTCATCATAGCGTTGAGCTGGACTTGGTAAATTCGTGATTGTTGTGCGAATAGGGTTCCCAACAGAATGAGCGTCAATATTTGATTTAACAAATGCACCAGTAAAAGCCGCCAAAACTCGATTTGCTATTTTTGAAAGCAAACGATTAGTTGTACCCGCAATAGCATTTTGTTCGTGAATCACTAAAGGCTTGCCTAAAAGTTTTGCAGCAACGCCTCCAGGGCCAGAAGCAAAGCCACCAAAACCAATTACTGTATCAGGCTTAGTTTTTCTAATAACGCATATAGCTTGCAGTACAGCCAACACAATTAAAAATGGCGCTTTTACTAAGCCAACCACACCATGACCACGTACACCTTCAATATGAATATGGTGCAAGGGAATATCGGCAGCAGGAACTAAAGAATTTTCAATCCCGCGTGGAGTACCTAACCATTCAATACGTGCTCCGCTATTACGCAGAACATCGGCAACGGCGAGTGCAGGAAAAACATGCCCACCAGTACCACCCGCCATAATCATGACGGTTAAATTATTCGCATTAAGTGGCGAGTTACCAGACATCACAAAACCACCGCTTTGCGTTTTGTGCTTTCTGTTTTTTGCGGCGTTATAGATTCAGCGCCATTTAAACCAGCAACCTCCCACTGAGCACGCAACACAAATGCCATAAGCGCGCAGCAAATCAACAAGCTACTACCACCGTAACTAATAAAGGGAAGGGTTAAACCTTTGGTAGGCAGCAATCCTGATGACACACCCACATTCACGAACACCTGAAAACTGAATAGAATAGCTATACCAAAAGTTGCCAGCGCTGAAAATATTTTCCCTCTCGCCAAGTTGTTTTTAGCCACAATAATAATCCGCGCAACCAATGCTGCAAATAATCCAACAATAACTATGGCGCCCAGCAAACCAAATTCCTCAGCAATAATCGCAAAAATAAAATCGGTGTGAGCCTCCGGCAAAAAGAATAATTTCTGCAGGCTATTGCCTAAACCAAGCCCACTCCATTCACCGCGACCAAAACCAATAAGCGATTGCGTTAACTGATAGCCACCTTTTAAGGGATCGGCCCAAGGGTCTAAATAAGTGACCAATCGTTGCATACGATAGGGAGATAAAATTGCAACCGCTGCCATACCGCTAACAGCAATCATAATTAACAACATGAAATGCCAAATGCGCACACCGGCAATAAACATCATCGAAATGACCGTTACACAAAGCACAACTGCACTACCAAAATCGGGCTCGCATAACATCAACAGAACAAATACACCCATAATCATCAAAGGCTTTAAAAAACCTTGCCAACCAGAATGTAACTCTTGATATCTCCTCGCAAAAAAACTGGCGAAGAACATAATGGCGCAGACCTTCGCAATCTCTGATGCTTGCACCATGATAAAACCTAAATTAATCCAACGCTGGCTACCGTTTACACGACGCCCAATACCTGGAATCAAAACAATCACTAATAAGAACAACGTAAAAATTAAAAAATGGCCGGAATATTTTTCCCAAAGACTAATAGGAATTGCGACAACAAATGTTGCTAAGGCCAACCCCATTAATAGATATATTCCATGACGTTTAGCGAAATACCAGGCATCGTTATGGGTAAACTTAGAAGCAGCAGAAAATGAAATAGAGGCAGATGACACCATTACCAAACCAATTGATAAAAGCACAAACCATAAACAGAGCAACGGCCAATCAATTCGTTGACCCAAGGTTAGATTCGAATTTTGATAAAGTGGTGCAGCAGTAGTGGTCATAGCTCACTTCCTTTTTCGTGCAACGCTAATACTGCATTACAGAATTGCTCACCGCGATCCTCGTAGTTTTTAAACATATCAAAGCTCGCGCAAGCAGGTGATAACAACACTGCATCTCCAGCATTTGCCTGTGCAAAGGATTCGTTAACAGCGTCTTGCATAGAGGTGGCAAATTCGATTTGAACCATGCCTTTTACAGCGCCGGCAATCACTGGTGCATCGCGGCCAATCAATACCAAGCGGCAAGTGTTATTTGCCAACACAGGTTTTAGCTCAGTAAAGTCTTGGCCTTTTCCCTCGCCACCTAAAATTACGATTAGCTGCGCAGGTGTGCGCGCCAAACCTGCAATTGCCGCAACTGTTGCACCAATATTGGTGCCCTTAGAATCGTTGTAAAAATCCACACCACTTTTAGTGGCTACAAATTCACAGCGATGATGCAAGCCACGAAACTCTTGTAAGGTTGCGACCATGGCATCAATAGGAATCCCCGCTGCGTCACCCAGTGCGAGCGCTGCCAAGGCGTTGTCAATATTATGCTTACCGCTGATTTTTAATTCGCTAGCGTCTAATAACGGCTTTAGATTTTTTGCTAAAAAAGTTTGGCCATTCTCCTCAATCAGACCGAAGCTACCAAAATCGGCTTTACCACCAAAATAAATTGCTTTTGTTCCAGCAGCAAAAGGCGGATGAGTAAGAACATCATTGCGGTTAACCACAATATGCTCAGCACCAAAATACACCCGCAGCTTGGCAAGAATATAGGCACGCATATCGGTGTAGCGATCCAGGTGATCTGCGCTGATATTTAAAATAGTTGCTACTTTGGCATTTAGTTTGGTAACAGTTTCCAGCTGAAAACTGGAAAGCTCCATTACGTATAACTCAATATCATCTGCCAGCAATTCAAGTGCTGGTGTTCCCAAGTTGCCACCAACGGCAACTTTGATTCCTGCCTTGGCGGCCATCTCGCCCACTAGCGTAGTTACCGTACTTTTTGCATTAGAGCCCGTTATTGCCACTATGGGTGCTTTTGCGTAACGCACAAATATTTCAATGTCACCAACAATTGGAATTCCCGCCGTTTTCGCAGCTGCAATTGCAGCGGTTTCTACAGGAATACCTGGGCTTACAATAATTTCTTCGCAATGCAATAAAGTCTCTGCATCTAATTCGCCCAGTTCTAGTTGTATATTGGGAAATTCTGCTTTAATTTTTTCCAGATTGGGTGGTAATTCACGAGTGTCTAGCAACACAAATGCCTGTTGTTGTTGCGCAAGAAAACGCGCTACGGATAAACCAGTAATACCAGTTCCGATAACGGCTTTAATACGATTAGTGGCAATCATTTGTGTCACAGTGTTTATCTCAATAAAAAAATTAACGAATTTTTAGCGTTGCTAAACCAATCAACACCAACATCAACGCAATAATCCAGAAGCGCACGATTACACGCGGCTCAGGCCAACCTTTTAATTCGAAATGATGATGAATGGGTGCCATTCGGAAAATACGTTTGCCGGTTAGTTTGAATGAGGCAACTTGCAAAATAACCGATACAGTTTCGAGCACGAAAATTCCGCCCATAATAAACAGTACGATTTCATGCCGAACGATAACGGCAATAGTGCCTAGTGCCGCGCCGAGAGCGAGTGCGCCAACATCACCCATAAACACAGTAGCGGGATACGTGTTAAACCATAAAAACCCCAAGCCCGCACCTACCATTGCGCAACAGAAAACCACTAACTCACCCGCACCAGGAATGTAAGCAATGTGTAAATAATTTGTGAAAATCGTGTTGCTAACAATCCATGAAATTAATGCCAGTGCGCCAGCCACCATTACACAGGGCATAATGGCCAAGCCATCCAAACCATCGGTGAGATTAACTGCGTTGCTCGTGCCGACAATTACAAAGTAAGTAAAAACGATATAAAACAAACCTAAATCAAGCGCGACATTTTTAAAGAATGGAACAAACAATTGTGTTTCTGCAGGAAGAGCTGCGGTGAAATATAAAAAAGTGGCCGCACCAAAGCCGGCCACAGACTGCCAAAAGTATTTCCAACGTGCCGGTAAACCTCGCGAATCTTTTTTCGCAACTTTCCGGTAATCATCCACCCAACCAACTGCACCAAAAATAGCGGTAACCACCATAACAACCCATACGTAACGGTTACTTAAATCTGACCAAAGTAACGCGCTCGCAAAAATCGCTACTAAAATTAATGCCCCGCCCATGGTGGGGGTACCCGATTTACTTAAATGACTTTGTGGGCCATCGGTACGGACTGACTGACCTATTTTTAATTCACTTAACCGACGAATAAACCATGGCCCAAATATTAGCGAAATACCTAGTGCTGTTAGCACACCCAAAATAGCGCGCAACGTTAAATACTGAAAAACGCCAAACCCGTGAACATGCTCTTTTAATTGTTCTGCAAGCCAAAATAACATTAGTGATTTTCTCCGTTGGAGCAAAGTGCACTCACGACCAAATCCATTTTGGCACTACGAGAACCTTTGATGAGAATTGTACTGTCAGGTGTTGCTAGTTTTTTTAGTGCTTCGATTAATAATTCTCGATCAGCAAAATGATGCTGTCCAAGCTGTTGGCCGTAAGCTTTACTTGCATGTTGAGTTAACACACCTAAAGTAAAAAAATGATCTAGATTTTTTTGCTGTGCATAAGTACCCAGCTGTGCATGTAAATTTTCTGCATTTTCGCCAAGCTCACCTAAATCGCCCAACACCATTATCCGTTTGCCTTCGCGCACCGCCAAAACGTCAATTGCAGCACGCACTGAACCTGGGTTGGCGTTGTAGCTGTCATCAATAATTTGTGCGTTACTAATGCCAAGATGACGACTCATACGCCCGCCTACGGGCGAAAACCTAGCCAATCCGTGTTGAATATTTTCTAAACTCGCACCCACGGCGTAGGCCATAGCGGATGCCATAAGTGCATTGCGCACACTATGTTCACCAAGCACATCGATTGCTATGGCGATTTTTTTGTTATCAATCACAAGATCAAATTGCGCCGAATCTGTGTTGAGCTTAATATTTTCGGCATAGCAATCGGCCTGCGGATTATTGAGCGATACTCGAATAATATTTGACTGAGCAGATGCCAGCCATTGCGGAGAAAATTGATCATCAATATTAATAACGGCGGTATCTTGCGAGCCTAAGCCTTGGTAAATTTCACCTTTCGCTTGGGCAACGCCCTCAATAGAGCCAAAGCCAGCAATGTGCGCAGGCATAACATTATTAATCATAGTGACTTGAGGCTGTGCCAGTGAACACAAATAGGCAATTTCACCGATTGCACTAGCACCCATTTCAATAACAGCAAAATCATGAGTTGATTTTAATTGCAGTAGCGTTAATGGTACGCCTATGTGATTATTTAAATTACCTTTAGTTGCATGCACGTTGCCGCATTCGCTTAGGATATTTGCCAACATAGTTTTTACAGTAGTTTTACCGCTACTACCGGTAATACCTAAAACAGGTTTAGTGAATGCATTGCGATTCATCGCCGCAATTTGACCCAGCGCCAACAAGCTATCCTTTACCACCAGCTGTGGCAGTGTGATGCTTACATCAAATTTTTCTACCACTAAACCGCAAACACCTTTTTCAGCAGCTTGCGCTAAAAAATTATGTGCATCAAACCGCTCGCCTCGTAATGCAACAAATAATTCACCTGCTACCAAGCTGCGCGTATCTGTATTGACACTCGTAAATTGAACGTCGCCATTGTGAAGTTCAGCACCCAGCGAAATTCGACAAAATTCTGCAACCTGCATTAATGTCAGAGGTGCAATCATGACAAGCTCCCCTGTTGATTATCGTGATTGCTCGAATCACCTAAATTAAAATTATCTAAATCGCGTTTAGCGATACGGCGCTGCAAAGCTAACCGCGCTTGTTTTACATCGCTAAACGATAATGTTTGCTCTGCAAAAATTTGATATTCCTCATGCCCTTTACCGGCGATCAATACCAAATCGCCTGATTTAGCTTGCTGCACTGCAAAATCAATTGCTTGAGCGCGATCTGCAATAACCAAACAGCCATTAGCATTAAGTAAACCACGGATAATATCGGCAGCAATTGCTGATGGCTCTTCACTGCGAGGGTTATCATTCGTGATGATGATGTAGTCGCTGTATTTTTCTGCAATGCGCCCCATGAGTGGACGTTTGGTTTTATCGCGATCACCACCACAACCAAATACTGACCAAACTCGCGCTTGAGTGTGTTCACGAATTGCACGCAAGGTATTCTCTAAAGCATCGGGGGTATGAGCGTAGTCCACCACGACATGTACATCTTGTTGGCTATCATCTATTACGACTGATTGCATACGGCCCGGTGCAGCTTGTAATTGAGGAAGTAAACGTAATACGGTTTTTAAGTCAGCCCCATCAGCACACATAGCGGCAATAACAGCAAGTAAATTACTGAGATTAAATTTACCGATAAATGGCGATACCAATTCGGCATTGCCCCAAGGTGAATGTAATTGTGCAGTTGCACCTGTAGTGGTTAGCTGTAATTCTGTTAAGTAAACATCAGCGCTACTATTACTAATTGAAAAGCTAGTTGCAAAAACGCTCTGCGGAATTTTTTGCAGCAAGCCTGTTGCCCAAGCATCATCAATATTGATAATGGCATGTTTTAAATTGGCATAATTTAGTAGTTGCGCTTTGGCGTTACCATAACTTGCAAGGTCGCCGTGAAAATCCAAATGGTCTTGCGTAAGATTGGTAAAAATGGCGGTATCAAATTGTAAAGCCTTGACACGCCCCAACACTAAACTATGCGACGAAACCTCAATCGCAATTGTTGTTGCTTTTTGCTCAACCAAATGAGCAAGAATATTTTGTAAGTTGACGGGATCAGGCGTAGTTAGACCTGTGGATTGTATGGCGCTAATTTGCTGCGCTAGCGGTGCAAGCGATGCGGAATCCAAAACACCAAAACCCAATGTACCAACCACTCCAGCTTTTTCTTCAGAAAATAAACCGGCAGACGTTTTTTCTTGTTTAGCCAGTAAGGCAGCAACTTGCGCAATTAATAAGGTACAGGTAGTTTTTCCATTGGTGCCAGTCACTCCAATCAGACGACAGCACTGGCTTGGGTGCGCGTAAAAACGGCCAGCAATTTCGCTAACTTTTTGTGCCAGTTCATCTACAGCGATTACTGGAATATTTCCGATCCAGTTTATGCCCTGCCATTGCTTGTCAGCTTCAACCAAAACCGCCGAAGCACCTTGTTCAATAGCGTTAGCAATGAATTGTCGACCATCTATTTTTGCGCCAACTAATGCAATAAACACATCGCCATTTTTAATGCTGCGTGAATCAATATTAATGCCTTGCACGCCCACACTAATCGCATTACCTAAATTAACTTCAGGCAATAGTTGCTGCAGAATAATTTTTTGAGAGGTCATAGAGGCGGCTCCTCTATTATTGGTGTTGCAGGTTGTTGTGCAGCGGCTTCTAACGCTTTTAATTTCGCGGCAGCTCTATCTGCAGCAATTTTTGCATTGCGCGCAGCGTAAGCTTTTACTTCCTCAACTTGCTCAGTTGTTGCATCTGGCGGAACTTGCAACATACGCAAAGCATCTTCAGTTACTTTTGAAAACGCGGGCGCTGCAACCATACCGCCATTTGCCGTTGTGCCTGCACCTTGCGGCTCATCAATAACTACCAAAGTAACAATGCGCGGATTATCCACCGGCGCCATACCAGCAAAAGAGGAAACCTGTTTACCCGTATAGCGACCACCTACTGATTTAAACGCTGTGCCCGTTTTGCCCGCTACCGTATAAGAAATTGTACGTGCACGTTTACCCGTGCCCTCAGCAGCAACCACTTTTTGCAACATGATTTTAACTTGATCAGTATATTTTTTATCAACTACTTTTGTGCCTTCGGGCGCCGCATCTACTTTTAATAAAGAGATTTGTCTTTTAATACCGCCAGCAGCAATCACTGCATAAGCTTGTACCGCTTGCAGCACTGTTGTGTGCAAGGCATATCCGTACGATAAGTTGGCGCGCTCAATTAATTGTGCCGGCTTAAGTTTTGGTACAAAACCCGTTGCCTCACCCGGAAAGCCTGTACCAATTTGTTGACCAACACCTAAACGCGAATACATATTGCCCATCGCATTTGGGTCAAGCTGCAAGGTAATTTTGGTCATACCGATATTGCTGGATTTAGCAATAATCATCGCCAGATCAATCACACCTTCATTCGAGTGATCTCTAATTGTTTTATTGGCGACTTGAAAATAACCAGGGTTTGTATCAATTACATCGTTGGGTTTAAATTTTCCTGTTTCAAGCGCAGCTAAAATTCCTAAGGGTTTAAACGTAGAACCTGGTTCATACATATCGGTAATGGCACGATTACGCAACGCAGGGCCTTTCGCCTGCGAACGATCATTAGGGTTGTATGAAGGGTAATTAGTTATCGCTAAAACTTCTCCAGTATCAACATCCAAAATCACTAGCGACCCGGCGATACCGCCGCTTTCTTCAACGGCTTTTTTTAATTCGCGATGAGCAAGATATTGCAAACGTAAATCAATGCTGAGTGTTAAATTTTGGCCGGAGCGTGCAGATTTAACCAACTGCAATTCCTTTACCGTACGGCCACGCAAATCTTTTAAAACTTGTTTTGATCCGTTTTCACCGGTTAACCATGCATCATAGGCCAACTCCATTCCCTCTTGACCGCGATCATCAACATCCGTCATCCCCACCAAGTGAGAAACCACATCGGCTGCTGGATAATAACGATGATATTCCGTACGCACGTTTACGCCGGGAATGTCCAAATCCATAATTTTTTGCGCCGCATCTGGAGCCATTTGACGCTCCAAGTACATAAACTCTTTAGCGGCGTAGCGTCTTAAACGCGCCTCTAAATCTGCTTTATTTATATTTAATGTTTGCGCTAATTCAGCAAACCGTTGGGGCGATTGCAGTAACACTTTTGGATTAGCCCAAAGGGTTGCGACAGGCGTGCTTACTGCCAAGGGTGAGCCATTGCGATCTGTAATAACGCCGCGATACGCAGGAATAATTTCTGTACGCAAGGTGCGTGATTCGCCTTGATCCTGCAAAAACTCAAAACCTTTATCTGTGTTTGGTAAAACCTGAAGCCGCGCCAAATGCCCTATCAACACCACCACCAAAATTACCATCACGCCCATTACGCAATAGAAACGCCAACGCGCAACTTTTAATGGGCTGCGCGTTTGTGGTTTTTGCGATTTGCTCGGCTGAGATAGTGGCACTGAAGATCTAATCATCGGCAGGCACCATCACCACGTGTTCAGTTGTGGGAGCCATCATGTTGAGTTCTTTATTGGCGATGCCTTCGATGCGACTGTAAGCAGCCCATGTGCTTTCTTCGAGGAGATATTGGCCCCACTCAACCTGGAGATGTGAAGCTTCGCGACGCAGGGTTTCTAATTGATTTACATCGCGACGAACTTGGTGCGTAGTGGCAACTACTGTCAATGCAGAAGCGATCACCGAAATCCAGAGACAAGCCACCAGCAGTAACGCCCAAGGCGCTATGCGTTTTGGTGCTTTGTTCTGGTATTGGCTCATGCTGTTCCTGTTAACGTTGATGGTGGTGTAAAGTTTTTATTGTTAAGAAATTTTCTCCGCGACTCTCATAATCGCGCTCCGCGATCTCACGTTGGCATCCACCTCGCCATCACTGGCCTTAATCGCTTTACCGCAAGAGCGCATGCGTTTGTTCAACTGCTCATCGCGTATCGGCAAACCGCGCGGCACTGGATCACCCAATTCCTGACGACGAATAAAACGTTTAACCACACGATCTTCCAGAGAGTGAAAACTGATAACCACAAGGCGACCGCCAATCGACAAAACCTTGAGTGCCTGTTCTAACACCGCGTCTAAATCTGTTAATTCGTTATTAACGTAAATTCGAATTGCCTGAAAGGCTCTGGTAGCGGGATGCTTTCCTTTTTCCCACGCCGGATTGGCTTCTTTGATGACTTCAGCAAGATGCTTAGTCCGAGTAAAAGGCGTTTTCACGCGTTCGGTGACTATCGCGCGCGCCATACGCTTGGCAAAGCGCTCTTCACCAAATTCTTTAAGCACGTAAGCAATATCCTTTTCTGGCGCCGTATTAACCCACTCAGCCGCACTTTGGCCGCGGGTTTGGTCCATACGCATATCCAGAGGACCATCGTTCTGAAAACTAAAACCACGATCAGCTTCATCTAACTGGGGCGATGACACACCAAGATCCAACAGCACACCGTCAACTTTGCCTGCCATACCACGTGCTTTGATCAGTTCGGCTAACTCAGCAAAAGAACCGTGGTCGATTTCAAAGCGTGCATCATTGCCAAAACGCTCATGGGCAACAGTAATCGCCGATACATCCTTATCTATCCCCAGCAAATGGCCTTCTGGCGATAAATGTTCAAGTACTAAAGCACTGTGCCCCCCGCGCCCAAAGGTACCATCTACATAAAAACCAGCGGGGTTTGTGACTAGCGCGTCAACCGCCTCTTGTAAAAGTACGGTCACATGTTGGAGTTGAGTCATGAGTGGTTCCTAGAGCGAAAGCGATAGCATTTCGCTGGGAATCTCGTCGTCAGCAGGCTCATTTAACAGTGCCAGCCAACTCTCTTCACTCCACAACTCCAGCTTTTTACCCTGACCAACCAACATCATCTTTTTATCGATATTCGCGTATTCACGCAGGGTTGGGGGGACGAGTACACGGCCGCTGGCATCAATTTCCAGAGCTGTGGCATAACCAATCAAAATGCGCTTAGTGCGCTGGGAGACTTTGTTCAAGCTGGGAAGTGCTTCGATTTGCGGTAATAGTTCCAGCCATACAGGCTCGGGATACACCAATAAACAGCGATCTTGAGTGTGCGCAGTAACTACCAAGCGCCCACCACAAGACTCCACCAACTCTTCGCGAATGCGGGTTGGAATTGCCATGCGACCCTTTGGGTCCATGCTAATGGAGTTGCTGCCTGTGAACACGTTTCACCACTTTTTATCTTTTGCTGTCGTTATTAGTTAGCATTTTCCACAAAACACCACTAAAACCCACTTTTTTCCACAACGCACACTATAAATCGGAGGAGGTCAAAGTCAAGCAAGCAATAACTAAAAAGAGGGGAAAATCACGCTAAAAAACGCGATCAAGAAGGGATCAACAGAGAAAACAACATAAAAAAGAGATTACAAAATTCAAGTTAATCAACAAATTCAAGCAAATAGAAATGAAACCTAATGTAAAACATTAAGTATGGGATTATTTCGCATTAAAAAGGAAGTTTGGATATATGGAATAGATCTAATGACGAGGCAATAAGCCAGTAATGAGGGGTCTGAAGAGCAGCGCTTACAATTTCACGAACGTGACGGAGACTACAGAAGCAGAGTGCATATAACAAGTCCGGTATATAGGACGATGAACTTCCCCCGCTTTAGTGGGCACCTCTTCTCAACATGAAAGAGGTGTCCACTAAAGCGGGGGAAGATCATGCGATGCTTCAGCGACTTGTTATAGACTACAGGATTATTTGCCTGATTTTTCTTGGTATTCCTTATGCTTTAGTTGTTGTGTTTTTCTTAGTGATTCCGCGGTATTTTTAAGCGCGTTTTCGAAAAATTTTGAACAAGCTTCATTTATATGTCCTTTTTTCTTTGCCACCTCCAAAAACTCAACTTCAAATGAAGTAAAGACCTTATTACTCATGTCTTTATATTCCTGGGGTCTGTCCAAAGTAAGAACCTTGGGATCAACTATGGACTTCATATGATTTATAGATTTGTCATAATTAATTTCCGCTGTTGCATGCTTACTACAATATTTTTTTGTAAACTCTAAATGATCTATAAGAAACAATGACGAAAAAAGAATTGTTTTTTCAAGGTCTAATTCATTCTCTACGGAAAATGAAGGAGCCGATATGCTAGCAAGTAACGAGAACAGTAATATGTGTTTCATGGTTTTTCCTATAACAGTTTATTATCTTAAGACTATTTAAAAAATATTATTGAGACACCTACGACACAGGCTCCAGATATAATGCGCGAAAGATAGCCAAGAAATCTATATTTAGTATTAAACGCGCACTGCCATAACCCAACAACAACCCATAAGTACCATACGCCTGCAAGCGCTAAAAAAGAAAAAATTAAAATTGTATTTTCGGTATTGACAATTGGATCTATCAGCGCAGTAACCAAACCGCCTAATAGAAAATTGTGCAGCCAAAAGACATGCCATAACCTATTGGTGCCTTTGAAGTTCCCAATGAAATGATACATATTACCCTCCTTTTTTGTTTAAAGATTTTATTTCCCTGTAAAAACACAGTGATGTTTTCAAGAAATTCTCTTAGCGACTCCTTGGTTTTTGCAAGGTTATTCTTTGACAGTCAGTACAGACTCGCCTTCTATAACGCCGCATTCAGCGGCTTGTCCGCTGCAATGCTTTGTTAAGTTTTTCTGACGTCCAGTTATATAAAGAATTTTTTGCAAGGCCCAATAACAACTCATAATTAGGAAGGATTTCTTCCTCGATGTTATAGCCACCATACTGTCTAACCTCCTGGAAAAAACGATTAAAAGAGGGGTTGGGATTAGTATGAGGCGGTTGTTTTCCACGATGGACAAAGCACGAGCGATGCTTATAGACATTAGATAATATTGAATATACCTTTTCTTTAGTAAAGTCATCTGGATATTTTTCAAGCCAATGTTTCCCTGTCACATGTTCAAAATTTTGCGAGGAGTTTATCCCTTCAATTGAATCAACCAAGTCTTGCATGGGATGCACAACATATTTCTCCCAATTTTCTACCGGAGCATATTTTTCTATAAATTTTACAAATCGTTCTCGTAAATATTCATTTTTCCCTCGCGAATCAAGGTAAGCCGCCAAAAGAGACTGAAATAACGGATCTTCCTTAGATTTTTCTTTCCAAGCAGCTTCATCAGCATCCTTTCTTTTTACCTCATCCCTCTTGATTGCTTCTTGAGCAATAGACTCTATCGCTGAAACAATCAAAAGGTAAGCAAGGCCGAAGTCATCTCGCTTTGTAATCAGGGAGAGATGAATAAGCCTCAGGCTTTGCATGACAATGCGATATGTTTTGTAATCTAGCGAAAACAAAATATCAATAAGGTTTGATATCTCACCCCTCAATTGATCTTGCTTTGACTTTGAAAGACTTGAGTGATTAGCTCCTGGGCCAACCACTACTACAGGATGAATAATTGCAAGCTGATGAATGTCGTGCTCTGATAATTCACTGCGCCTACATAAGTAATCATCTCTAGTAGACTTGCATGGCTTGAGAGTTACTGAGGAAACTATTGTGGATAATGCAATTCCAAAAAGATGTGAGTTGTGAGTGCCTACCCATTCAGGGTTGTTCACTTTGCTAATAAATGCTGAGTAAGGTCCGGGTAAAGTTACCTTAAGTGAAGTCGATACCTGATATTTTCCCAAATCCCACTCTTCATTTATTATAAAAGGAGTCAACAAAAAGGACCAACTTTCTCCCTTATGGGAAGGGCGGTAGTCGTCACGCTCTTTGCGAAAAGCGTCAATGCATTCATCGAACAAGACATGATCAGCGGTTACGGCTCTGGACACTCGTTACTCCTAAAACTTAACGCCGAGCTAAGCGGCAGTTTCTAAGTTGTGAATTTGTGGAATACTTTTGCGCAGCAAAACCATAAAACTGCGACTTAAAAACTGTCCGATGCAACGACTTGTTATAACAAACGGTAGCTGCTTTCAGAACGCACTTACCAAAATAAAAATAATGAACCGCGTTACTTGAAACTTGCGGTGCATACAACGAAACAGATTACCAAATTAACTGTGTTTAAAATTAAGAGCGCCTTTACCAGATAACTGAATCTGTTGATGTAACTATTCCAGAGATTCTAACGGAGCCGGGTTTTTGTATACACGCTTGCTTAGCGAGTAATTTAACTGAACCAGCAGAATTGCAAAAACAAAAGAAGTGAAGTAAGAACAATGAACTTTCCTTTGCAAATTCGGCAGCGAACTACCCGAAGCATGATTTCAAAAAACTACACATATAACGCCGAGTTCAGCGGCAGTTTTTAAGTTGTGGTTTTATGGAACATTTTTGCGCAGCAAAACCATAAAACCGCGACTTAAAAACTGTCCAGCGCAGGCACGAAGTGCCGGAGCGGTGCTGCAACGACTTGTTATGAGCTTTTAATTTTAGCGATAATATCTGAATCATACTCAACCCATTTACTTTCTAAATATGCGTATTGAGTGTAGCCAAAAACAGCTATACGATCTAAAGATTCAGAACCAAAAACTCTCTTCAAATGTTTTTTATATAAGACAGCCTCTTTATACAAATTCCAAACACCAACTTTATGTGCATAATTTGTTGGACACATTAAAATACCTATGCCGCCTACATCGCTTTCTAGCCGAGTAAGTATTTTAATGTAGTCAAACCACAATGTTTTTTTATTGCTTTTTTCAATTTCCATATAGTAAGTAATTTTATCACTACTAAACACTATATCTAACTCACCAACTTTGGTGCCCTCAGCCTTAACTAATAAATCAGATTTTGATGGCATTACTAGATAGCTTTTAGAGAGAGCTTCCTCGATTTTAGCATCGATGTCTGAATCCAGCTGATTACTATTTGATTTTTTAACTATTACCGAAAACTCGATATCTTCCAATACACGGGCAATGTTTTTCAAATCAATGCGGTCTTCAAGCGTTTTTATATTTGCGATTTTAAACATGTTGTACTCATAACAGTTTATTAGATAGCGCCAACTATATAACCCGCAGTTTTTAAAGCCAAGTAATTTGTAGTATCACTGCATAACTCCAAGTACGGGACCTTCCTGCTTTTATAAACATCTACACAATCAAAAACTTAGCGGCACCCCTAATTAATTAGGGAGTTATATAGCACCAACTACTCTAATTAAATGCTTTTTCTCAAATGCCTAGCTAAAATCATGAAAACTGGTTATCCGAACAAGTTTTTATTATGGATGATATTCGTATTCCCTTGCCCGCTCACCTACAAAATTTTTAGATCAAGTCCGCACGTTTTTTCGTATTTATGGAAAAAGTTACTCGACCGAAAATACGTATTGGATTAAACAATTTATTCTATTTCATAATAAAACTTACCCTCAGGATATGGGAAAAAGTGAAATTACTGCTTTTTTGACTCACCTGTCAGCCTCACCCAATACGAAAAAATTGGCACTGAATGCGCTTATATTTTTGTACAATCGCTTTTTACAGAAGCCAATTGATAAATTGGAGTTCAAATATGCCAAAAAAAACAATGTGCACACCTACAGTGTTCACGCACGATGAAGCATTGAATATTATTAGCAATATGAGCATGCCCTATATGCTTATGGCTCAACTTATGTATGGCGGCGGACTTAGGGTGAGTGAAGTTTTACGCCTACGTGTTAAAGATATAAATTTTGCAATGGGGTATATCGTTATACGCGATGGCAAAGGCTTTAAAGACCGTACGACATTGCTGCCAAAAAGCATTATTCCTGATTTTCAGGAGCAAGTTAAAATTGTTGAAAGCTTATTAAAATTTGACAAAGCTTCTGGTGTTGGTGGTGTGTATATGCCGCATCTTTTAGAGAAAAAATATCCTTCTACCGGTAGCTCTTTGGGATGGCAATATTTATTTCCTAACCCAGCGCTTAGCAGGGTTCCCCGCAATGATATTATTCGTAGGCACCATATTTATTCAATAACAATTCAGGTGCATGTTAAACAAGCTATTAAGAAATCGCGCATTCATAAACATGCAAGCTGCCATACTTTCCGTCACTCTTTTGCAACGCATTTGCTGCAAGCAAAATATGACTTAAAGCAAATTCAAACATTGATTGGGCATAGCGATATTCGTACAACTGAAATTTACTTACATGTTTTAGATGAGCTTGGCGAAAAAGTTAAAAGCCCAATTGACTAATGACTTATTGAGGAAGCAAACTATCCAATCCCTGCTCCACTAAATAGCGATGGATTTTTTCTTTATCATGATTATTAGCGATATAAGGCCACTTACGTTTAGCTTCTGGCAAACCGGTGAGGTAGTGTTTGAAGGGTTGATCGGTAAAATTTGACCGAAAATAAGGATTTACGATGGGGTCACCAAATACTTTTTCAGGAGCAATAACGGTAAAACTCTTTTCATTAAGTGCATCTATAAGCCCGGCAACACAATAGGCAGCCAAGTCATTTTCATTTAGCAATAGCACCTGGCGCGGGCTTGAACCTAAACGCATGTACGCATCGGCATCATAAGCTAACACTTCATCCATAATCATCTTAACGTAAGCTTTTTCGAGTGCGCGAATATTAACAGTGCGCCCACCTTCAATACGCAATTGATAAAGATTGTTCATGTATTCATCATGAACCTGAGTGGTTACATAAACAGGAAGATAATTTTTCTCAGAGAGGAAGCTCTGCAACTGTTGTCGTAGCTCGATATCACCGCCACCATCTAAGTAAGGGTAAATTATAGACTGGCGATAATTTTCATAAGGCCCCAGCGCAGCATTTGCCTTCATAATATCAATAGGGTACCCATAACTTTTAGCGCGGCGTAATAATGAATAATTATGCCCAGCATTAACAATGAACTGTCCTGTTTCATCGTAATACATCATTCGTTCTATAGCATTAGATGTCAGATTTTTTGTTTGTATTAAGAACATGGCTTGCATTACATCTGCCCTAGCCATGTTATTGATTAGCATTTTAGTTCGCGCTGTGCCATCCAAGCTAGTAGAGCGCGACAAGGTACCGTCAAAAGCCAAGATAATTTCCTTAGCTTCGACATAATAAAAAAGCTGGCTAGCAATGATTAATAATGTACCTAGATGCTTAACGTGCATGAGTTTTCACCCGTTTAATGAATAGCTATACACACTCAAGAAAAATGAGAAGATATCAACTTATACCCATGAAGAACGAAATTTACTTTACTAATGCCTTAGCAGTTTGTTCTTCGGCTCGCCGGTAAAAGTCTTGTGCTTTTTTTGTGTAGTAATCATGGAGAATAAACCATGATTTTTTCTTAACGCCTTTATCTGAAATTAATCCTTTGCGATTCCAGAAATCCTGGATGCCCGGTAAAGGACGACGTGGCGAACGAAAGTCTTTTAGAATCCATGGCGATAGCCCTCGTAAAAAGCTTATGTTATCAATCATAGCTAAATTATTTGTATAGACATCGGCTTGATATTCTTCTGTCCAGCGCTGCGCTTTATCGCCATGCAAGCCTTGCAAAGCATCGGCACCAAATTCGCTCATAATCACTGGTTTGCGATAGCGTGACAACCATTTCAGATTGGCGCAACTCGCTGGGGCTCCAACATACCAACCACAATAACTATTGACACCAATTACATCTACAATTGCAGATAAGGGGTCATCAATAGATTTAAAACCATTTTCATCACTTTGCGTATCTAATGCTGCGGTAATTAAGCGCGTTGAATCGAGATCCCGTGCTTTTTCTGCTAGCTGCCCAATAAATTTTAAACGCGCTGGGGAGATAGGCGTTTCATTGGCCATTGACCACATAATAATAGCGGCACGATTTCTATCGCGGGAAATCATTTCTTCCAGTTGATTTTCAGCTTTACTGTAAACAGCTGGGTTGTTAAATAAAACCGTCCAATACACCGGAATTTCAGACCATACCATTAACCCCAGTTGATCTGCCATACGCACCATATTCTCATTGTGAGGATAATGAGCTAAACGCACAAAATTACAACCGAGCTCTTTAGCCCAGGTTAATAATACCCGGGCATCTTCTTCGCTCCATGCGCGACCGGGGTGCAAGGGTGACTCTTCATGAATACTGATGCCGCGCAAGAAAACGGATTTTCCATTTAATAAAATATTTTCCCCCTGCACAGCAATGGTTCTAAAACCAATTTTATCGTGAACAACATCTTGCTGATATTGAATATCTACCGCGTACAACTTAGGAGACTCCGGGCTCCACAAGATCGGTTTTGCCGCAATTTCAAATTTTGCCTCGCCATTTTTGTTAACTGGAAGCTTATGCACAATATTTAATTCTGGAATACTCAGTTCTATTTTTTGCGATTCCACATTTTCCATTTTATTGGTATCAACTTTGACCCAGCCTTCAAGCACACCTTCTTCCGTTTTACTGAGCTGAACAGAATAATCTTGTATGTAGGCTTTAGGATATTGCAATACTTTTACCGAGCGAGTGATGCCGCCGTAATTCCACCAGTCTGTATTTACTGTAGGGATTTGATCGCGTTCACGGTGGTTATCGACTTTAACAACCAACGAGTTGAGGCCCGCTTTTACTGACTCAGAAATATCAAACTGAAACGGTGTAAAGCCACCTTCGTGAGTGCCTATTTTTTTACCGTTCAAATAAACCGTGGCATGGTAATTAACTGCACCGAAATAAATAGCGTAGTGTTGGTCGGCTTTTTTGCCTATATCAAAATCGCGGTGATACCAAACAGTGCCCTCATATAAGAACAACTGATCATCTTGTGTATTCCAATCGCCAGGAACATTTAATTTTGGCGAGCGCGCAAAATCGTATTCTACTAAATCACTTGAATTTGCAGGCTTGGCATTTTTAAAATAACCCTTGTCGGACTCTTCATAACGATGATTATAAAAACCATTTTCATAAGGATCGATAATCGTATCCCACCGACCATCCAAAACAATAGCTTTGCGTGAATCCGGGTTCTGCATGGCAATATCAGCTTGAACACTGGCAGGCAATAACACCGTTATACCAAGTAATAAAACGGAAAATATAAAATGGCGATTACTAATAGTTTTCATAAACATCTTCTATGGGAATGTTGTTTTTAAAACACACTTAAATAATTTGACGGATATTAACTGGAGGAATTTTATCCAGACTCAATAATTTATTGTTTTGGATAATTACGAATGCAGCCTGCACTTAGAAATAGTTCAGGTTTTCCACTTGCATGATTACTTGGATTTAAAAGATCAATGCTAACATTTTTCAATGGGGAATGCGCTTGCTAAAAGCCTTTATAGGAAGTTAGGTTAGAAAAAGGGGGCAGCACTGGATTTACAGATATTACTTCCCATGCACTTGACGGCGTGTTTTAGAGAGCCCGGTTTTTATCCACTCTAATAGATCATCTGGAAAAAGCGGTTTTGAAAAATAAAAGCCCTGCACTTGATCTACGCCTAACTCAACCAAAACCTTATAGTCTTCCAGTGTTTCTACACCCTCGGCTACGGTAATGAGCTTTAAATTTTTGGCGAGATCAACGGTACTCGCTAAAATAGTACCCTGCTGAGGACGGGTGGATACCTGATGTATTAAAGAGCGATCTATTTTCAATTCAGTAGCCGGCACACGGGATAATTGTTGTGCATTAGCAAAGCCGGTACCGTAATCATCGATAGCAACATTGAACCCCTTTAAGCGCAACCGCGCCAAAGTACGAATCGCACAGGCTAATTCACCAAGTAACGCATTCTCTGTAACCTCTAAGGTTATTTCTTCCGGGGGAATGTCATACTGCTGCGCCAAGTCAAAGAGCCAATCTGACAAACCAGAATCAGCCAGAGACAGCGGGGAAAGATTAAACGCCAAATGAAAACGCAAACCAAATTTTTGCCACTCGCGCTTTTGTTTAAATGCGACCACCAAAAGCTCTCGTGTGAGCGTATCAATTAATCCGTGGCGCTCCGCTAAAGGAATAAAAACTCCAGGCGAGATAATCCCTTTCTGGGGATGCTTCCAGCGCGCCAAGGCCTCTACACCCCGTAAAATTAATCCTTGAACTGTAAGCTTGGGCTGGTAGGCGAGTGTAATCTCACCCGCATCTAGCGCATTGCAAAAATCAATAACAGTGACATCGCTTTGTGGTGCAGGCTCACTAACATCTGCCGTTTTTAATTCGCGTACATAACGCAATAAACTTGTCTCTAACAGATCGCGCTGTAAGGGTTTTTGAAATGTACCCAACACATGCAGACCATCAGCCTCAGCCATGGTACCAACACTAGCGATAAGAATGGGGTCTTTAGCACTGAGAATAATTACGCTTTTCACACATTTTTCTTGCGCAATATTACGCAGTAATTCAACGCCATCCATAATCGGCATTTCTAAATCAATAAGTGCAACATCCACACTATGGTCAAGCAATATTTTAAGCGCATCGCGGCCATCTACTGCGCCATGTATATTCTGCAACCCCAGCTCTGAACAAATAGACTGAGCATGCATACGCTGTGTAACGCTATCGTCTGCCACCAACACACTTAATTCGTTTACCGCTGTTTTCATCTAACCCTCCAATACCGCAGGTATTTGTGTCAGCGATAATATTTCTTTTGCCGCACCTAAACTTATAGCTTCTTTGGGCATGCCAAATACAATACAAGAAGCTTCATCTTGTGCGATAGTTCTCGCGCCAGCTTGGCGCATCTCTAACAAACCACGAGCACCATCATCACCCATACCCGTCATAATAATGCCCGTGACATTTCGACCCGCTGCACGCGCTGCTGAACGAAATAAAACATCAACTGAAGGACAATGACGATTAACTGCCGGGCCCCTAAATACCTTGGCAACATATTGCGCACCAGAACGCTGAATTTCCAAATGATGCCCTCCCGGTGCAATTAATACACGCCCGGGTAGTAAACGATCACCTGTTTCAGCTTCTTTTACGTCAACAGCACAAACGCTATCCAAGCGCTTGGCAAAAGCAGCAGTAAATTTTTCTGGCATGTGTTGAACAACGGCAATGCCCGGGCAAGTGCGCGATAAATTAATCAATATCGCCTCTAAAGCTTGCGTACCTCCGGTTGAAGTTCCTATTACCGTAATGCGGTCAGTGGTGCTACTCATAGAAACCAAATCAGCAGCTGGCATTTTATATTCGGGTTCTTTTTTATCGACAGGTGTTGATGTTGCACGACGCGTGAGTCGCGCACCTGCTGCTGCACGTACGCTATTCCATAATTGTTGCTTGGTATCCAATAAAAAATCTTTAACGCCTAATTGTGGTTTGGTAAAAATATCAATTGCCCCTGCCGAAAGAGCCTGTAACGATAGCTCCGCACCTTTCTCGGCAAGTGATGAACAAATAATGACGGGTGTTGGTCGCTCACTCATAATTTGGCGCAAAAATGTTAAGCCATCCATTCGCGGCATTTCCATATCCAATACGATGACATCTGGCCATTCTTGCTGCATTCTTTGCATAGCAAAAATAGGATCAGGTACAGCGGCATATACATTAATATCTGGCGCTTCACACAGAATTTCACGCAATACCTGGCGTACAACGGCAGAGTCATCGACCACCAATACTTTTATTGTCATAACAAAACAAATCTCTCAAGGTTATTTGTCAACCAAAGTATGAAAATGAATAGACTATTTATTGATTGGCATAATGTTTTAACTCTAATGTGCCTGACGTTATATTTAAGCTTAAGGTGCGAGAGCTTTTACCACCTAAATCACAGTGGGTTAAACTTAGCTTATGATCTTTCAGCCACTGTTGCGCATATAGAATATTTTTTTTGCCAATGGTTGAATGTGCAAATGCATCGCCTCCACCAAATAACCCCAGCTGATACTCACTTAATGCGCCATAGTACTGCATAGCCTGTTTAAGTAATGGCAATACACTGCTGGCATAGCGACCTATATCCGCACCGCGAGTTAATTCCATACTGTTTGAATGACTAGGTTGTTGTGCCAACAGATAATGACAGAATCCACCTAATTTCAGCACAGGATGCCATACGCTCAATGCTACGCAAGACCCCAGAACGGTATAGAGAATGTTGTATTCATTCCCAAAATACCATTCGCCAGGATGAATGTTTAACCTCGGCTTTCGAGGCATTAAATCAATCATGAAGCTCCAGCCTAATTATTTATCTACTAAAAAAATTTAACTCCTCACGATGCAAGTTTATAAATTGCTGGCTTTATAGGTATAAAACGAGTACTAATTCCATGCAAACTCTCTGAATGCCCTACAAATAAAATACCATTAGGCGTTAACACTTTGGCAATACGTTCCAGCACCTGCTCTTTAATATCATTTTCAAAATAAATTAAGACATTGCGCAAAAATACCACATCAAATTTCCCAATATCGGGAAAGTCATTGTGTAGGTTCAAATAAAAAAAATTAACTTTTTTGCGCAACTCCTGCGTTACCCGCACGAATCCATCTTGTGGGCCTATACCTTTTCGACAATAACGGTGCAAATAATTTTCTGGGATATTTTGTATCCTGGAATCGGGGTATACACCTTGGCGAGCCTTTTCTAATACCGAGTTATTGACATCAGAACACTCTAGCTCCCATGCAGCGGAGCACATATCTTCCAATAACATGGCAATACTGTAAGGCTCTTCACCCGTCGATGCTGCTGCACTCCACACCCGTAACTTTTTATCAGGTTTAATAGCAGGTAAAATTATCTGCGCCAAATAATCAAAATGCTTTTGCTCACGAAAAAAATAAGTTTCATTGGTGGTAATTAACTCCAAAGCGATATCCAGCTCCGCTTTTCCGTTGCTACTCACAATAAAATGATAATAATCCTCGAAATGATGTAATTCACATTCACGCACACGCTTCCACAATCGGTTGGTGAGAAGTGCTTTTTTTTGCAATGGCAAAAAAATCCCCAAGCGATTTAAAATCAGTGTTTGGAACAAATAGAATTCCTTATCGCTAGGAGAATTGCTCGCGTAATCCGCCATCATAAGAAATATTCCTCACTAATCTGCAAAGAACATCATGCATATCTGATTAATGGCATGATGCAAAAACCAGGACTACTTAAAACTAACAAAGTTTTTGTCTATATCATCGCTATGACTTGTTTTTTTATGGCTAATTTTAGGTGCTACTGATTTTGATTCATACCGATGTGACTCCGTTGAAAATCGTTGGCGTTGGCCACCAGTGTAACTATCACCTGTTAATTTAAAAAAGGTCATAGCCTCTTGCAAACCTATAGCCTGTGCACTCATTTCTTCAGCTGTTGAACTTAACTCCTCCGATGCGGCGGCAGTGTGTTGCATTGTTTGGCTAACTTGCCCAATGGCTGCATTAATTTGCGTGACTCCCGTGGTTTGCTCCGATGACGCTGCAGCAATTTCTTGCACTAAGTCTGCCGTTTTACGAATGGAGGGCAACATATCTTGTAACAAATTTCCAGCCAGTTCCGCGCGCTTAACACTGGAGCCTGCAAGCTCGCCAATTTCTTGCGATGCCACTTGACTGCGCTCTGCTAACTTCCGCACTTCAGAGGCCACTACAGCAAAGCCACGACCATGCTCGCCTGCACGCCCCGCCTCAATCGCAGCATTTAAAGCAAGCAAATTAGTTTGATACGCAATGTCATCAATAACGCTAATACGTTCGGCAATTTTTTTCATAGCCTCCACTGTTTCCGCTACAGCTTTACCACCACTCACGGCATCATTGGCAGATTTTTGTGCCATACCATCTGTAATTCTGGCGTTGTCATTATTTTGCGCAATGGAAGCTGACATTTCTTCCATGGAAGCAGAGGTTTCTTCAACACTGGCAGCTTGTTCAGAAGCGCCTTGCGCGAGTGATTGAGCCGTAGCGTTAACTTCTTCGGACGCAGATGCAAGCGCATCTGCAGATCTATTTACATCTCGAATAATTCCAGCAAGCTTTATTACCATGTCGTTAATAGCAGAAAGCATACTGGTGGTATCACCAGGCTTGATAATAATTTGTGTACTTAAATCACCAGAAGCTACTTTTCCAAGAATCTCAGATGCATAGGCCGGCTCGCCACCTAACTGTAAAAGCAAGTTACGGGTAATAAAAAAGCCGATGATGGCTACTGTAAGTAACGTGAGAGCCGCAATAATAATCGAGGTGGTCACGGCACTACTTTTAGTCGCTATGGCTGCATCAGCACCTATCTGCCCTAACTTTATGTTGTAATCCAAATGCTCCGTTATGCCATCAAGGGCACCGTTTGAAAAGCTTCTGGAAATCTCTCGCAAACGAAGATTTTCATCAACCTGGTTGGCTTTAGATGCTGCAAGAATAGCAGGCAGTATTTCCGCATATTTTTTATAGGCAACATATTCCTTATCAAACATCTGCTTGTCTTTTTCATCTGCGATAGTAGCTTGGTAGCTTTTAAAAGCTTCATCGGCGGTGGCTATGTATTTTTTAATTTTTTCCTCGGATGCCACTTTTTCATCAACAGTTCTCAACTCGGCATTCTGCGAAACCGACAATCGAATAAACATAATATTCGTCTGCATGACCCCCAAGAACTTCATGGCAGGCACAGTATTTTCATTAGCAAAATTCGCCTTTTCAAATACATTCTCAATTTGATATTGCGCCATGCCTGCCAGCAGTAAAATACCAACCAGTGCAGACACGACTAACGAAATCATTTTCTGTGCAATAGTCACTTTTATATCTCCAGATTATTTATAAAATTTTCAACAATATTCGTTTTAAAATTATTCCAATTCTGCCTCCACCAAATGTGCCAACTCGCGTATTGACAAGGTATTATTTGCATCTAACAAAACCACAAACTCTTCACCCTGCTTAGCAATACCCTGAATAAATTCAGCGCGAATATTGGCGCCAAAAGACGGCGCATCTTCGATATTTTCATCATCCATTTCAATCACTTCACTTACCGCATCCGCCAACAAGCCTAAAACATGATGCTGATCATTATTATTTAACTCCACGACAATAATGCACGTACGGCGCTGCACCTCTATAGAGCTGCGCCCAAGTCTTACCGCCAAATCAATTACCGGTACAACCTCACCACGTAAATTAATAACGCCACGTAAAAATTTTGGCATTAGCGGAACTTCAGTAATGCCGCTGTATTCAATAATTTCACGCGTCTGTGATAATTCGAGGCCGTAATTTTCGCTACCAATCCGAAAAGTGAGGAATTGCTTACTAATAGCAGTTTTAATATTTTTCTTTTGTTTATTTAAAGTATTCATATTTGCTTCTCCTGTGCAGCAGTAACTGATGAAGCATTTATAGAATGCTCTTTGTTAATCGCAAAACCAATAAGTTGTTGTACATCTAAAATCAATGCCACGGCACCAGTACCCAACAAACTCGAACCTCCTATTCCTTTTAATGCTTTAAAAATGGGGCCCATCGGCTTAACGACTGTTTGGATTTCACCATGGAGAATATCTACCACTATGCCTGCACGCTTTTCACCAAACTGCACCACCACTAATTTTTCCCGAGTACTATCAATAGGCTGTAAGGAAAATAATTTCTGTAAGCGAATATAAGGAATTTGTTCGCCGCGTAAGTTAACGCAATCCTGGCCTTGCACCTGACTTAAGGAACTCAAGTCAACACATTCTAAAATGGCATTTTGTGGAACAATAAAATCAATATCCCCTGCGGCCACATGAAAGCCATCAATAATGGCTAAGGTAAGCGGTAAACGAATCGTAAACTGTGTACCTATCCCAAGTTCGCTATCAATTTCAATGGAACCTTGCAGTTCAGAGATATTACGTTTAACCACATCCATTCCTACGCCGCGACCAGAGATATTCGTGACTTTTTCTGCAGTAGAGAGGCCCGGATGAAAAATAAGTTGAAAGAGTTCGCTTTGGCTAAGATGCACACCTTCATCAACAACACCGTTCGCAATTGCTTTTTTGCGAATTCGTTCTACATCCAAACCTCCACCGTCATCGCTAATATCAATCACAATATTTCCCGCATCGTGGCGTGCTTTTAAAGAAATAGTGCCCGCATTAGGTTTGCCGCTTGCTTGCCGCACAGAAACTGACTCAATGCCATGATCCATAGCGTTACGCACAATGTGCATGAGTGGGTCATTTAACTTTTCCACCATAGATCTATCAAGTTCGGTTTCCGCACCTTCAATTTCCAGTTCAATTTCTTTACCAAGTTCTTTGGCTGTATCGCGCACTACACGTTTGAATTTTTGAAATGTCTCCGCCATAGGCACCATACGCAAGGTCAGTGCTGCATCACGAATTTGCTCAGTAAAATTGCCCATAGAAGTAATGGCTTCAATCAAATTTACATTACCCAATTTTGATGCAAGCAAATCTACACGCTGACGATTAACAACCAATTCGCCGATCAAATTAATTAATTTATCCAAGCGATCAGCTTCAACACGGATAAAACGGTTTTCTGGAGCAGAGCGGCGCTCTTGATTTTTTTTCTGCTTATCTAAGGCTGCAGTCACTAACTCAGGAGCAACATCTTGCTCTTCAATAAAAATTTGACCTAATAAAGGGACAGCAACTTGTGCGACCGCCTGGGCTTTTTGTGTGGCGAGAGCTTGCTCTAAATCTTGCCGACTGATGACATGACTCTTTATTAGAATTTCGCCTAATCGGTGCGTATTCTCAGGGAGCGCTTTAATTAAATCGATATAGGCACTCGTGTTACTGCGTGGCGGAATAATGTGAATTTCAGATTCATCGCGCACAAACATAAACGCGTTTTCTATTTCACTTTGCGTAGTTGCACTTTCAAAACCAATTTCAAAACCTAAATACAACTGCTCTGGATCAAAAGTATTTGCTTCCGGCAAGTTATCAGTAAGTGTTGTGATATGGGTAATCCTACCCATAGTTCCCAGAAAACGGATAATGGACAGCGGATCCATACCATTGCGCAATAAATCCGGGCCAAGGCGAACAGAGATATGCCAAAGATCTTTTTCGCTGACAGCAGCATTATGGAATTCCTGAGTAACGTCACTTTGTGCTGGCGATGATTGTTTGGGTGAGGCTAACCAAGGTGAAAGCGAATTAATGAGTGCGTCACCTTTGGCAATGGAATTGGCATCAGTCTCGGTGCCATGCATGGCGTTATCAACCAAGTTGGCAATGTGATCACGACAAGGCAAAAGTATGCTGAGAAGATCACTGGTGACTTCAATTTTGTCATCACGCGCCAGATCTAATACATTTTCCACCTTGTGGGTGAAAGCAACTATCTCATCCAGCCCAAACAACCCGGCTGAACCTTTTATAGTGTGCGCAGCGCGAAACACTTCATTAATAATATCGTTACTTTTTTCGCCTTCATCCATACGCAGCAGCGCTGACTCCATAGAAGTGAGCAATTCGTCTGCTTCAGCAAAAAAAGTTTGCAGGGCGCTATCGATATCCATACTACTGATCCAATGTAAAATAAGTGGCTACATCTAAATTTTTTAAAACTGCATCGACATGCTCATTGCTTTTGGCAATATGAATTTTTTTGTGATCATTGGTTAATACTTTCTGAAGAAATAGCAAAAGCTGCAAACCCGCTGTATCTATTTCACTAACATTTTTTAAATCTAATGCGACTGGGCTAACAAAGTTATCGTAATCATGAAAGAGGTCTTGCTTGGCCTGCGTTACGCTGTATATCGTTAAATCACCGTCAAGGCTGAGTACAGTGCCAGACTTATTTTTCTTGCAGGTAATGTTCATTTCTTGCCATCCTTACAACACACTGCGCTTAAGCGCATTAAAAATCATAGCCAATCCAAACGGTATTAAATCAATGCTGTATGCACCTAACACCGCTATGAAATCAGCATAGAAACCGTTTGTAATAGTTGTTCCGGGCGAAAAGGTTTTACAATCCATGCCTTAGCGCCAGCGGCTTTTCCTTCTTGCTTTTTATTATCCGCGCCTTCGGTTGTTAGCATAATGACTGGGGTAAACTTGTAATTCGCTTTTTGCTTCATTTCTTTAACGAAAGTGATGCCATCCATATTGGGCATGTTCACATCAGAAATCACTAGATTAACTTTGCTTTGGCCATCCAGTTTTACTAATGCATCTTTACCATCGCACGCCTCTACTACGGTATAGCCAGCACCGCGTAATGCTATACCTACGACTTGCCTTACGCTCGCTGAATCATCCACCACTAAAATAACCTTGGACATGCATTACTCCTAAAAAAGTGTTACGTCAGAATTACTGGGATTATTAAAACTGTGCTTACCGTGATGAACATCCACTTGCTCAAGTGTGGTGTAAGTTTTGCGCACATTAGCTAGCCAATTTTCTACATCAATTAACGGAAAATCTTCATCTGCTACTAATTTTTGTTGCTGCTCCTTAATCACATTTGAAAACTTTTCCATATCGCCAGTAACATGGCTCAGGATTTGCCCAACACGATCTTGAAACTGTAAATTAACGAGAACTTCTTCTACGCTGTGTTGAACATGGGAGCTTTCACTTTCAAGCGAGCTTGCGGACTGTAAAATACTTTCGCTGGAACGTTGAAACTGCGTGAGCACTTCTGAAATAGACGATTCAGATTTACTTAAACGCTCATCATCTTGTGCAGCATATTCTGTAGTGCGATCCAAGGTTTTTTGCAGTGCTGCATTAGCTTGCTGAATACGCTTACCAATGCGTGAACCTGTCTCTCCAGAACGACTCGAAAGCGTGCGAACCTCGTCTGCCACTACCGCAAAACCACGACCGTATTCCCCTGCGCGGGCCGCTTCAATGGCCGCGTTCAACGCAAGCAAATTAGTTTGCGATGCGATACCTGCAACATCCGCCCCCATGGTACTTAACTCATTGGTAATTTCAGATAAACCGGAAATTTCATTAAGCAATTCATCCCGCTGCTGAATAGCGTTGCGTAAAGATTGAACCAATTCACTCAATTCAATATTTGCAAAATCCATAACACCACTGAGCCCTTGCTGGCCACTCATACCTCTAGCGGTTTCTTGCGCGCTCATTACCGACGACTGCAAACGCCCGTGGATTTCTGAAAATCGATTTACCAGCTCAGTAATGCTTTGTTCCATTTGAAATTTTGCCAAATCAGTTTGGCGCTGCCATAAAGGCAGCAACTCAGAAATAAGTTCTTGATAATTACCTGTAACAGCTTTGAACTTTTCCAGTTGTGTTTCTTGGCGTCGATGTTTTGTACGTAACAGTTCAAGATCTTCATGTGCTCGTATCAAAATTTGTATTTGCAAAAATGCAGTCACGCCACCAGCAGCAATAACTAACATCAAAACCACTTTTGTAATAACTGAAAAACTTCCTGTAAACACGAGCCCAACTGCAATAACTGCCAAGACTATTAGCCCACCTAGAAGTATCCAGATAGATGGCTGTGGTGGAATTGCGTGCTGCCACGTATGAGAATCCGAGGTATGTAAGCTGGAGTTGTTATATGGGGAATTACGAGAGTTCATAGCGGCCACTCAATCCGTTTGGAGAGATTGCTTTGCGTGAGCAAATTACACATAGCGATTAGGTTTATCCCTGCCGATGCATGGCATAGACCAAGTTAGGTATAGACCTCGTTTAATTAGGTGTCAAAAATATAGGAAAGAGTAAAGGAGAATTCATATAGGTAAAACTACTCTATATGGCGCGTTTAATATGAGCTAAGAATATAAAGAAGCAGTGGATGACGCCAAGAAGCGCAATCATTATTTTTAGTTAAAAATCTAATTTGAAAATATTTTTCACTTCACTTAATTTTCATACTAAAATTTTCCCCCTGAAAAAGGGAAACCCTCCAGCAGATAAATACCTCACGGGAATACAAAAATAAAATTGACTCAATAACGTAATACATAACACATAAAAAAAACCGCGCAATGCGCGGTTTTTTTATGTGTTGCAAAGCTCGCTCGATTAACCCGTATTGCGCATACCCGCCGCAATACCGGCCATGGTCACCTTTAGAGCGCGTTCTAAATCTGAACTAATATTTTCACTGCTGCGATAACGCTTTAGCAACTCTGCTTGCAAATAGTTGAGCGGGTCAACATAAGGTTTGCGCACTTCCAGCGATTGACGCAACAACGGCTCATCCTTCAACAGAATGTCTTGTTTTTTCAAAGCATTGATTAAAGTTTCCAATGCTTTCAAATCATCGCGCAATTGCTTGCCGAGACCATGATATTCCACAGGCACCAACTGTTGCTCGTAGTAGGTGCAGATGGGGCCGTCAGCTTTGCCGATAACCATTTCCAATAAATCCAGGAAGCTGGAGAAGAACGGCCAGTTGGCAACCATATCCTCCAAGGTTTTGGGTTCATGCTCCAATGCATATTCCAATGCTTGGCGCGCGCCCAACCATGCAGGCAAGTTTAAGCGCACTTGGGTCCACGCAAATACCCATGGAATTGCACGCAAGCTTTCTACGCCACCGGTTGATTTACGTTTAGCCGGGCGGCTGCCCAACGCCAACAAACTTAATTCTTGTTCAGGCGTAAGGCTGCGGAAGTAGGGGACAAAATGTTCATGGCCACGCACTACACTGCGATAGACTTCTAAACTAGATGCGCCCATGCGCTCTATCAGGTCACGCCATTCAGGTAATGGTGCAGCATGGGGCGATATAGTGGCGCGCAAAGTTGCGACAACATAAGACGATAAACTACTAAAAGCTACGCGCGGCAAACCGAATTTGTAACGAATCATTTCGCCCTGTTCAGTCACGCGAATACGGCCATGAATGGAACCGGGTGGCTGCGATGCCATCGCTTTTTCTACCGGGCCACCGCCACGTCCAACGGTGCCGCCACGACCATGGAACAACACTAAAGACACTTCATATTTATCGGCCAAAGCGACCAATTTCTCTTGCGCCTTATATTGCGCCCAAGTTGCAGAGAACTTACCGGCATCTTTTGCAGAGTCGGAATAACCGATCATGATGGTTTGGTCTTTAGCGCTGTACTTTTGATACCAATCGATACTCCACAGGCGATCCATCACAATCGGGGCACGATCCAGGTCATCAAGAGTTTCAAACAGTGGAACAATTGGCATATCCCACGTCATGCCGCACTCTTTTAGCAAGAGCGCAACGGCGAGCACATCCGATGGCTGTTGCGCCATGGAGATTACGTAATGCGATAAAATTTCACGCGGCTCATTGGCCACTACACGGCAAGTTGCCAGTACTTCAGCAGTATCATCACTTACTGGCCAGTTAACAGGCATTAACGGGCGCTTGCTACCTAGTTGTTCCAATAAGAAAGCCTGACGCTCATCTTCAGACCACTCGGCGTAATTGCCCAAGCCTAAATAAGCCACTAATTCATCGATAGCTTTTACATGACGCTCGCCATCTTGGCGAATATCCAGTGGTACCAAATTAATACCGAAGCAATGAATACGGCGGATGGTATCCATTAGTGGGCCGTTGGCGATATGGGGTAAACCCACATCGTTCAAGGATTTGTAGCACACCATTAAGGGCGCCAACAAATCTTCGCGGCTAACGATTAAGTCTTCTGGCGTTTCAACAATGCGGCCTTGCAGACGGGATTCCGCCCACTCCAAGGTGGTTTGAATGCGCTTGCGCAAGGTATACATAGCATCGCGATAAGGTGTTGAGCTTGGGTAAAGTGCGCGCAGCTCATCGCTTGCTTCACTCATACTCAGGTCGCCGCCCAAGCTGTATACATCGCGCGAGTAAAGTTCAGCGGCCATCCAGCGGCCAAGCAACAATACTTCGCGGGTAATTTTGTGGGTAACGTTCGGGTTGCCGTCGCGGTCACCACCCATCCACGAAAAGAACTTGAAGGGCTGTACATCAAGTGGTAAGGATTGATCGAGATGGCGTTTGCTCAAACGATCAAGGTGGCGAATAAAGTCTGGCACTGCTTCCCAAAGGCTGTTTTCGATAACGGCAAAGCCCCATTTGGCTTCATCGATAGCGGTTGGGCGAGTGGTACGAATTTCGTCGGTAGCCCAAATTTCTTCTACCAAACGGTGCAGGCGGCCACGTAATTTATCTTGCTCAAAGGTGAGCAGGCTGCCATTTTGACGGTCGGCCAAGGTATCTACAATTTGGTCGTACTTGCGAATTAGGGTGCGACGAGTAACTTCGGTGGGGTGCGCAGTGAGTACCAATTCAATACTTAACTCGCTGATTTTTTTCGCTAACTCTTCTTTGCCGTACTTCTCGGCAAACTCTTGCAACATGGCTTGCAAACCATCATCGCGCTCAGATTCGGCGCTGGAAAAATACTCTTGATCGGCAATATTCGCCAGGTTAAGGAATTGGTTGAACGCGCGCACGATAGGCAGAATATCGGCATCATCTAACTCGCCTAACATCTTTACGAGCGGTGCAGAGTCACCATTTTCCATTTGATTAATGGATTTGCCCAGTTTGCGAATCCCCTCAACTTTCGCAAACAGATCTTCGCCTTCATGGGCGTGAATCGTCTCACCTAGGAGTTCCCCTAACAGGCGTACGTTTTCGCGCAGGGTTTCAGGCAGCTTTAACATCGGGCGTCTCTCCAAAAAATCAGGGGCCAAAAAAATCAGGGGTCAACTAGATCGAGGGAACAAAATAAGCATCAAAATAGGGCGGCATTCTACGTCATCGCCCCCCACTTGGGTAGAAAATACACCCGCACTTATTGCAAAAGTAACGATATTTAACGAGGAATATAACCTGGCAGCACCTATTCCCAATGGTTTTGTCAGCAGTATCTATGCCAATGCCTACTTTAGGTGCATGAGTGAATCGGCTAACGTCTAAAATTTAGTCTGTCAGTTAGCAAATGAAATTCCCTGCCCTTTATCGCCACCCATTTCTTAAAACCCAACGGCAGCGACTCAAGCGCTAAATGCGTTCGCTTACGCACAGATCTTTATTGTGTAGCCGACATAAACTACTTCTCGAACCCTGTAAAACAGGTTAAATAGATGGAGAATGCTCATGAATGATTACGTGCATTATGTATCCGGCTTTTTTGCTCAGCGCGATGAAGCAGATGATGTGGTTGAAAAACTAATCAGCCAAGGTATACCGCGCGAACGCGTACAAGTTTACAAACATGACTCGCCAGTTGTTAAACACGAAGCTACCGAAAGTAGTAATCAAGTTTTAAAAGACGTTCTGGTAGATGGCACTATCGGTACAGCCGTAGGAACGGGTGTTGGTGCGCTTATTCAGGTGGGCTTGATTGCTGCAAACGTAACATTGTTTGTCGCAAGCCCTTTGATTGCACCACTGGTGTTGCTTGGTTGGGGTGCGAGCCTTGGCGGAATCGTAGGTGCGAGTATTGGCGCCGCTGAAAATACCAAGTCCTTATCCACACTCATTGAAGATGCCATTAAAATTGGGCAGATCGTAGTGGTGGCCGAAACACTTACCGAAGAAGAAACCAAAATTGCGCAGGAAATTGTTAAAGGCTCTATCGGTGATTACAAAGATGTAAACGCCGCCTGATTTTTAAAATTTAAATGCCAAAAAAATCCCTCAATAACGAGGGATTTTTTTTGCGTAAACTGAATGAAAAAATGCTTGCGTGAAAACGCTTTTAACCTTTAACGATGCTTAACCTTTTCATAATCTTCCCAATAACCTGTACGCCCATAATGAATATGAATGCCTAATTCTTTTTGGCGACTAAAAGGAACATTTGGGTCAAATGTCGGCGCATCCTTAATTTGTTGCTGTGTCATATCCACTAAAATTTTAGACTCTGCCCAATCGACACTTTTGATCCATGCAGGTGCAACTAGAACTTGATGACCTAGCCACCAATTACTGGTGTTCACAATAAAATAACGCACTGCCCAGGTCTCTTCATCCACAAGCATACCTTGCAAGTGGCCTATTTCACCATCAAGCGCTTGAATGTGATAATCAATAATGTCATTGCAACTGTGCAAATGACAATCGCTTTGCGTGCAGCGAGCCGCTGCACAAGTATCAGTGTCTTTAGGATCATCGCTACGCGTATGTGATGGGTTGGCGCTTCCTGTAGCAATCATTCCTGGGGTTTCATACGCGCCCCATAGGCCAGTATTCCCCCAATACAAGGCGTAACCAAAATGACTGAGATAATCCACCTCATAATGTTGCGAAATTGGTTTATGTGTATCAATAGGAGGGCTGTGTTTTACCTGCTCTCTATCAATTGAGACAGTTACTATTCGCTCTTCAAGATCGAGGTGTTTAATAGAAATGGGAGATAAAAGTACTTTTTGGCTTTCCAGCCATGAGCCTGTTTCAACAATAAAATAGCGAACTACCCACTGCTTTTCATCAATGTAAAAATCTTTTACAGAGCCGATGTTGCCGTCGGCAGCGTGAATAGAAAAACCATTTAGCTCATTTAATTTATATAACATAGTCTTTAACTCATAACATTAATAATGGACAGTTAAAAATCACTGTACTATTACCAATCAGTTTGAGCTTAAATACATTTAAAATCCGTTCGATAGCGTACGAAAACATCAGCTATTCAAGTATTTAAGTAAACATTTTTGCAGGAACGCCAGTGGCTAACAACTCACTAAAGTCTTGTGCAGCTAAAGGCTTGCTAAAATAATATCCCTGCCCTTCTTCGCACTCTCTTGCCTTAAGAAAATCTAATTGCACTTGACTTTCAATACCTTCAGCAATCACACGTAATTTAAGATTATTCCCCATACCAATCACAGCACTTACAATAATACCCTCATCATTCGAGCATCTAATATCACTTACAAAAGATTGGTCTATTTTTAATACATCAATAGGGAACTGTTTGAGATAGCTTAAACTGGAATAGCCAGTTCCAAAATCATCTACAGCTAGTTGCACGCCCATTAGCTTGAGCTTTTTGAGGATTTCAGCGCTGGTTTTTACATCGCGCATTAATACACTTTCAGTAATTTCCAGCTCTAAACAATGTGGGGACAGCCCCGTTTCTTTTAAGACAGTACGTACGCCTTCAAAAAAACCATGTTGACTAAACTCCAAGGAAGAGATGTTGACTGAAACAGACGTGGACTTAAACCCTTGATCGCTCCATCGTTTTGCTTGTGCGCAAGACTCGCGCAACACCCAGCGACCTATGGGTACGATTAAGCCACTTTCTTCGGCAATAGATACAAACCGGCCAGGTAAAATCATTTCACCATTTGGATGCATCCAGCGCAAAAGCGCTTCGGCCCCCGTAATAGCGCCCGTATTCAAATTTATTTTTGGCTGGTAATAAAGTACAAATTCTTTTTTGCCTAAGGCTTTGCGTAAACTGGCATCAATAAACTGACGCTCTACAGCACGCACATTCATACTGCTATTAAAAAACTGATAGGTATTACGGCCTTTCTCTTTAGCGCAATACATTGCCGTATCGGCGTGCTTTATTAGGGTTTCGGTATCTATGCCATCTTCAGGGTAAACGCTAATTCCAATACTGGTTGTCACGTGCAATTCAAGGGCACCAATTTTATGGGGCACAGCCAATAAATTATTGATCTTTTCTGCATTTAAAGCAGCATCTTCACCATGCTTTCCTGCCAATACGATGACAAACTCATCGCCGCCTTGCCGGCTTACGGTATCAGAATTTCGTACCGAACTAATTAAACGCAATGCAACTGACTGTAAAAGCTTATCGCCTACTTCATGGCCCAGCGAATCATTAATGTGCTTGAACTTGTCTAAATCTAGAAAGAGCACAGCGAGTTGAGTGCCTCTTCGCTTCGCCAACGCAATAGCCTGCGCAATTCGGTCATTCAGCAGCATACGATTCGGTAAATTCGTTAAAAAATCATGCTGTGCCGAATGTGTCATTTTTTTTGTCATTAATTTAGTGGCTGTCACATCGTGAAACACAATGACTGCACCGGTTAACTTTTTATCCCAATCATGAATAGGGGAAATAGAATCTTCTATTGCTACTTCACTCTTATCACGACGAATAAGTACCGTATCTGCATTCAGCACTATAGATTTATCTTGTTCGATAACTTCAGTAACCGGGCTGGATATTATTTGGCGAGTAGCACCATTGATAACATTAAAAATTTCCGAAATAGGTTTTCCACGCGCCTCTTCACGAGCCCAGCCCGTTAGTTTTTCTGCAGCAATATTTAAATATTCAACCTCACCTAACAAATTAGTGCATATAACTGCATCGCCAATAGAATTAAGCGCAATTTCTGCACGAGCTTTTTCATTGAAATACTCTTGATCAGTTGCTTTATGGCGGATTAAATTTCGTAAAGCCTGAGGAACCAAGTTACTGTCAAACGAATTTTTGGTTAAATAGCCTTGAGCACCGCGCGCCATGGCTTTGCTAATAAGCAAATCATCGTGGTGAGCAAGAAGCGTCATGATAGGAGTATGTGGAGCGAGCGCGAACAATTGATCGTAGGTGGATATCCCTTCACTATCGGGCAGAGACAAATCAACAATAATGGCATCTATAGTGTTGGTTTTGCGAAGCCGCTTTAAAGCAGTTGCAAGTCGTTTTACCCAAATCAAAGAGAAAGTATCGTGACGCGCATTAGAAAATATAGTTTGTAACGTGGCTGCATCCTTGGCATCGTTGGTTACAATAAGAATCCGATATGTCATCTATTATCCTAGACCAGCCTGTTGTACACCCTATATTGTTAATAATGAACATCAATGTTAACGTAAACTGGTATCGAATTTATCAATAGTGACCGCCCAATCTGCATCCGCTTTAATTTGCTCCCGTAAGAATTTAGCTTGAGTTAACGACCAAAAAGGCGCTTCGCTAAGAATAATTTCTGGATGCAAAGGACGATGCTCTACTATAAATGCCGCTATATCGACATCCGATGAAGCTAAACCAAGCTGATCAAATAGATCACTTAGGCCATGTTGGCTATCTTCCATTTACTAACCCCTTAAGCGTATTACGCTTGGAAAATTTTCCCCCGCAAACCTTTGTACAAATTTGTGTGCTTAAGATTTGCAGCGAGAAATTTTAATCATAATGATGCAGGTAAATGTAAATCCTGCAATAAATCAGCAAGCTCATCCGCATGTTCTTCCTCTACAGCAAGAATTGATTTGAGCAGCTGTGTAGTAGTGGAATCTTTATCGCCAAGGTATTGAATAAATTCACGGTAACTATCAATAGCAATTCGTTCTGCGATTAAGTTTTCTTTGATCATTTCTAGTAATGTAGTGCCTACTTGATATTCAGCGTGGCTTCGTCTGGTTAGAGTATCTGGATGAAAATTAGGTTCACCGCCCAACTGCACAATACGCCCTGCGAGTTGATCGGCATGGCCCTGCTCTTCATTTGAATGAATAAGAAATTCTGCAGCAATAGCCTTGGCATGAATACCGCGCGCCATAAAATGGTGGCAGCGATAACGCAACACGCATACTAATTCTGTCGCCAATGCTTGATTGAGTAATTCAATAACAGCTTCACGATCTGCAGTGTAGCTTGCAGTAATTGCGCCTTGATCTATATTGCGACTGGCGTGGCTACGCAGCGTTGCAACATCAGTTAACTCTGAAACATGTTCCATATCAAATCCTCATACGCAGATACCTCGCCCGCTATGAACGGCGCGAGGCATGTTTAGTAACGCACTATTAAAACGTTAATTCTTTAGCATTTACGCTTTTAACACCGCGTAAGTTTTCAGCAAGCTCAACTGCCAAGGCACGCTCAGCACCGCTGCTTACTTTACCTTTTAATGTAACCACGCCATTTAACGTACTCACATCAATATCGGAACCCGATACGTTACTCGAATAGAAAAATATGGATTTTACTTTAGTAGTAATCCAACTATCGGTGAAAACTTGGGTAGAATCGGCAGCTTTGCCTTTACTGTTTACCACTAATTGGTTGTTCACAGAAACAACGCCGCGAGTACCTTTCACCAAACGCACAACGGCCTCTTTAGCTTCAGCGCTCGCTACTTCACCTGTTAAGGTTACGCGGCCAGCTTTAGTTTCAACACTCACATTTCCGCTATCAACTTTACTCCACGCTAAACGTGATTTTGCTGCAGTAGTAACGGTTGCATCGTCAATTGCTTGACCATAATCTTTATTGGATGCTTTAGGCACATAATCTGCCTGCACCACAATTTTGTTGTCTACTTCTTTAATACCACTCACACCCAGGGCAATTTGTTTGGCCAATTCCTTATTGACATCTTCATCTACATTACCGCTCAAGGTTGCCTTTCCGTTATCAACATCAACTTTAATATCATGCGCACGTAAGTAAGGGCTGAGTGCATAGGTAGTCCAAATTTGTGTTTCCTGACGCGCCTCTGTCAAATCTTGTTTGGCATCTGCATGCGCAAAACTACCGAGTGACGCGAGTGAGCATGCAATAGCTGAAGTCATAATTAGTTTTTTAGATGCATTAATCATAGTAATATCCTGATAGGTAATTTTTAAGGTGACAGCTAATTTTTAATATTGAAACATCGAATAAAAAATCCGTCCCTGGAAGAAATCGTTAGCAAAGCAATTACTGTGGTGTATTTGAAAAACCTATTTAGTGCATCCTGCAACCAAAAAAACCCTACAAAAAAGTGACAAGTTAGTTTTTCAAATTAGGCTTTTAAATGAAGCCAGGAAAATTTAAGCTTTGTTGTAATGCGAATGCGCGAAGTCATGAATACTGGTCAATGGACGAGCCATAGGGCGAGTAGTGGTTTTCGCAAAAATGCGTCTTTTAGGAAGATTAGTTTTTGATGATGGATCTGGAACTGCTCTTCCGGGTGTACCGATTATTTGACCTTCGCCCCACGGGCGTGGTTTGTACACAGATAGCGGGATATTAAAATTATTTTCAAAATTATCATCGTATGAATTCATGAGGATGTCCTTTGAGTGAGTCTCGTTTTGCAGCAACGCAAAACGCTTCGTTAAATGGCAGTTGCAACATTAAGCGTGAGGCTCATGTAGATCGGTGCGCTAACACTCATAGGCTTTTGAAATTTTTGTATGCGGAATTTTATATGCTCTTGCCTGCATGCTTGCCTGCACGAGAGGCGCGTATTTGTTTTTAACCAACACCACCTAAGCTAGCTACCGCACATACACGCTTATTGCTTCGCCTTAGTCTGAAAAGTCTACTCGTTCACAAAAAACTTTTTAGCTAAGGCTGACATTATGACTAGGACAAGTTGGGGTAAAACGTTAGCAGCAACTGTGGGGCAATCTCTAAATCCCTTAAGCTCTACATCCGTTAATAACCTTGAACAAGATAATCAAACACCCTTACGTGCCGAGCTTTTTAGTGCTGATCAAATGGAGCAGCACGGCAAAGTGTTAGCGAGCACACATGTGCTTGGGCCTTTAAGTAAAAGCACGCGCTTGCTAGAAAGGTTGGATGCTAACGAAGAGGTTTTGCTAACCTGTCGCAAATTGTTAACAGAAACGGTGAAAACCAAAACGCGAATTGCACCCGCAGGCGAATGGTTGTTAGATAATTATTATCTTATTGAAGAACAAATTCGCATGGCGCGGCAGCATCTGCCAAAAGGGTATAGCCGCGAATTACCGCGTCTAGCAGAAGGGCCATCGGCCGGTTTACCGCGCGTTTACGATCTTGCACTGGAAGTTATTTCACATGGCGATGGCCGTGTAGATTCTGAAACGTTTAGCCGTTTTGTGGCCGCATACCAAACCATCACACCTCTTGCGCTTGGTGAGCTTTGGGCAATTCCTATTATGTTGCGCTTAGCGCTTATTGAGAATTTGCGCAGAGTAGCCGCGCGTATTACCACCGCTCGTCAGCATCTTAACGCCGCCCAGAATTGGGCAAGCCAAATGATTGAAGTGGCTGAGCGCGACCCCAAAAGTTTGATTTTAATTATTGCGGATATGGCCCGCTCAAACCCGCCCATGGTAAGCGCATTCGTTGCAGAACTTACACGTTGTTTGCAAGGTCACGGTCACGCGCTGGCGTTGCCATTAACCTGGATTGAACAACGCTTGGCGGAATCCAGTTTGACCATTGAACAAATGGTATTGGCCGAAACACAACAACAAGCGGCAGACCAGTTATCCATTAGTAACAGCATTGGCAGTTTGCGCTTTTTGGGCGCAACCGATTGGCGCGTATTTGTAGAAAGCATGAGCGTGGTGGAACACATTCTCGCTAAAGATTTAGGCGGTGTTTATAGCGCCATGGATTTTACAACGCGCGATAGTTATCGCCGCGTAATTGATCGCCTCGCAAAACACAGCGAGATGCCTGAAGTAGACATCGCACGTGCTGCAATACTGCTAGCGGGTATGGATGCCACCAGCAATGGCAATGATATTCAAGCACACACCGCACACGTGGGTTTTTATTTGGTCGACAAAGGCTTGCCGCGTTTAGAGCATGCTGTAGGTGCGCGCTTGCCATTTATGACACGCTTGCGCCGTTGGGCGGGGTGTTTTCCACTCACATTACACGTGGGCACTATTATTCTGCTCACCTGCCTTTTTGCAGCCGGCTTAAGTTGGCAGGCACATGAAGCGGGTGTTCATGGTTGGGCATTGTGGCTAATTGGTGGTTTGTCGCTATTGGCGGCAAGCCAGTTGGCCTCTGCCTTAACCAATTGGCTGGCGATTCTATTTGTTAGCCCCAAACCCGTACCGCGAATGGATTACCAAAAAGGTTTACCGCGCGAAATGCGCACCATGGTGGTTATTCCCAGTTTAATTTGCTCAATCAATAGCATTGATGAATTACTGGAAGCGCTAGAAGTTCGCTTCTTAGGCAACCGCGATATTTACCTACATTACGGCTTGCTCACCGACTTCACCGATGCCCCCAATCAACATATGCCGCTGGATGAAGCACTGCTGGAACATGCGCGCAAAGGTATTGAACGGCTTAACGAAAAATATCCTTCCAGCCCATCTAATAGTCGCTTCTTTCTGTTCCATCGCCCACGCCTGTGGAATGCTCGCGATAAAGTCTGGATGGGCTACGAACGCAAACGCGGTAAATTGGCCGATTTGAATGCGCTGTTGCGACAAGACCCTAATGTTCACTTTGCTGAAGACCAAGCGGCCCATTACAAGTTCTCGCTAATTGTGGGCAATCTCAATAGCTTAACGCCGGTTAAGTACGTTATTACCTTGGATACGGATACCCACTTGCCACGCGAATCGGCGCGAGAGTTCATCGGCGCCATGGCGCACCCCCTCAATCGCCCTCGTTATGACGCCAATAACAATAAGTTGGTTGGCGGCTACAGTATTTTGCAACCGCGTATGGCTGCGAGCTTAGCGGGGGCGAATCGCTCTACCTATGCGCAACTCTTTAGCAGCGAACCGGGAATAGACCCTTACACCCGTTCGGTATCGGATGTGTATCAGGATGTCTTTGGCGAAGGCTCCTTTATCGGCAAAGGTATTTACGATATTGATGCCTTCGAGCACAACATCAAAGGCCGCTTGCCAGAAAACCGCATTCTCAGCCATGACTTGCTAGAGGGCTGTTACGCCCGTTCTGGCCTGATCAGCGATGTGCATTTATTCGAGGAATACCCAAGCCAATACAGCGCCGATGTTAAACGTCGCAAACGCTGGATTCGTGGCGATTGGCAAATTGCCAGCTGGATGCTGCCGCGCGTACCCACGCCGGATGGCAAGCACACCCCCAACCCGCTATCGGCATTGTCACGCTGGAAAATTTTAGACAATCTGGTTCGCAGCCTCGCCCCCGTCGCACTGTTACTGCTCTTATTATTGGGCTGGTGCATTGCCGGAAACGTGTGGTTTTGGATGCTCACCGTAGTGGGAATAGTGCTAATTCCATCACTCTTATTCGCACTGGTGGATGCGTTTCGCATACCCGATGAAGTTAGCTACAAACAGCATTTAACGGCAGTAATGCAATCTACCGGGCGCAACCTTGCACAGACCGCGTTTCGAATTGCCTGCTTGCCCCATGAAGCGGTTTACAGTCTAGAAGCCATTTTACGCAGCACTGGCCGCGTAATGTTCACGCGCCGCCGGTTATTGGAATGGGATGTTTACAACCAGCATGGAAAATCCACCCGCTTGCACGCCAGTTATCGCAGTATGTGGCCAGCACCCTTCATCGCCGCAGCCACTATTCTGGGTTTATGGCTAACCAACCCAACAGGTTTATTGGCGGCAATGCCCGTATTACTGCTCTGGTTTGGAGCGCCTTATTTTGCGTGGAAACTCAGCCAACCGCTCGACCGACAAGCCGTTACCCTGAATAACGATGAAGTCATGTTTCTACGCAAAATTGCGCGTAAAACCTGGGCTTTCTTCGATCAATTTGTTACCGCTGAAGATAACTGGCTGCCGCCCGATAACATGCAAGAAGATCCAGGCCCCATTGTTGCCCATCGCACCTCGCCTACCAATATGGGCTTGGCACTGCTCTCTAATTTATCGGCACATGACTTTGGTTACAGCACGCAAGGCGAACTGCTGGAACGTACCGCCAATACCCTTGGCAGCATGGAAAAGCTTGAGCGTCACCTTGGTCATTTTCTCAATTGGTATGACACCCGTACCCTACAACCCCTGTACCCGCGGTATGTATCTACCGTAGACAGCGGCAACCTCGCCGGCCATTTACTCACGCTGCGCTCCGGTTTAGTCGCCCTGCCAGATCAACCTTTTGTTAGCGCACGTCTTTTTGACGGCCTGCTGGATACCTTTTTGATTTTTGCCTCCAGCGCGCCCAATACGTTACACGCACCTATTCAACAGCTCTTAACCGCGCTGAATGACGCCTGCGATAAAAAACCCGGCACCCTCACCGCCACCTATGATTTGCTTGCGCCTATAGTGCTTAGAGCAACCAGCTTGCATGAACAATTTGATGCACTGCTAGATACCGAAGCAGGCTTTTGGGCACAAACCTTTAGCCGTCAAGCACAAGCCGCACAAGCTGAGTTAGTGTTTTTAGCACCTTGGCTGGAGCAGGCCAGCACATCCGGCAATCTTGCTTTACTGGCAGGATTCGACAACATCCCCAGCCTGCGTGAGTTAGCTGAAAGCGATAAGCTGTTTACCGCGATTAATACTAACCTCGCGCAAGCTGATATTGGTAACGGCTCGCAACCCATTAGCCATCAACTTTCTACCGAAGATAAACAATGGCTTCAGCAAAGACACAACCTCGCAAACCTAAGCCGCGAGCGAGCAAAAGCACGTTTGGCCAACATTGAATCACTGGTTGTGCAAATTACTGATATGGCCTTTATGGATTACGAATTTCTGTACGATCCAAACCGGCATTTATTGGCCATTGGCTATAACGTGGATGACTTCCGCCGCGATACCAGCTACTACGATTTGTTGGCATCTGAAGCGCGCCTGTGCAGCTTCATTGCCATCGCTCAAGGTCAATTACCGCAGGAAAGCTGGTTTGCATTGGGGCGCTTGCGCACCACCGCAGGCGGGGAGCCGATTTTGGTGTCGTGGAGCGGCTCCATGTTCGAATACCTTATGCCCATGCTGGTGATGCCCACTTATGAAGATACTCTGCTCGATCAAACCTGCCGCGCCGCTGTTGCCCGCCAAATTGCTTATGGCAACCAACGCGGTTTGCCGTGGGGTGTATCGGAATCGGGCTATAACACTGTGGATGCCAGCCTCAATTACCAATATCACGCCTTTGGCGTACCCGGTTTAGGGTTGAAACGCGGTTTGGCAGAAGATACCGTGGTTGCGCCCTACGCTTCTGTTATGGCACTGATGGTTGCGCCCGAAGCAGCTTGCGACAACATGCGTCGTTTAGCTTCTAATGGTTTTGAAGGCCGTTATGGTTTTTATGAAGCCATAGATTACACACCGGCACGTTTGCCACGCGGTGAAACCAGCGCGCTGATACGCTCATTTATGGTTCATCACCAAGGCATGAGTTTATTATCTCTCGCCTACTTACTGCTTAATCGACCTATGCAAGCGCGTTTTGAAGCTGACCCTGCGCTGCAAGCCACATTGTTACTCCTGCAAGAGCGTATTCCTAAACTGTCGGTTATTCACAACCGCTCCGCAGAAGATAACGAAGGCGGTGCATTCTTTGATACCACCGAAGCAGCCGTGTATACCGCACTCAGTGCCGATACCTCGGTGCCCGATGTGCAATTGCTATCAAATGGCCGCTATCAAGTAATGCTCACCAACGCGGGTGGCGGCTACAGCCGCTGGAAGGAATATGCGATTACCCGCTGGCGCGAAGATACAACCTGCGACAACTGGGGCAGTTTTGTTTACCTGCGCGATATCACCGAAAATGGCGAGCATAACGGTGCGTTCTGGTCAGCCGCACATCAGCCTACGCTTAAACGCGCCGACAGTTATGCCGCCATGTTTAGCGAGGGCCGCGCGGAATATCGCCGCCGCGACAAAGATATAGAAACCTATTCTGAAATTGTGGTGTCGCCAGAGGACGATATTGAACTGCGGCGCATGAAAATCACCAACCGCTCCAATCGACGCCGCACCCTTGAAATTACCACCTACGCCGAAGTGGTGTTAGCTACTCAAGCTGCAGATGCCGGGCAAACTGCCTTTGGCAAACTCTTTGTGCAAACAGAAATTTTGCCAGATCACCGCGCATTGCTCTGCACCAAACGGCCACGCTCCGCTGAAGAACAAACCCCGTGGAGCTTTCACATGCTGGCCGCCCACGGTGCAGAAATCAGCGATATTTCCTACGAGACAGATCGCGTGAAATTTATTGGCCGTGGACGCACTCTAGTGTCGCCGCAGGCACTCACCAAAACGGGCGACTTATCGGGTAGCCAGGGTTCAGTGCTAGACCCAATAGTCGCCATTCGCTGCCGCATAACCCTTGAAGCCGAGCAATCCGCAACACTGGTATTAGTATCGGGCGCCGCTGCCAGCCGTAGCGCCAGCATGCAGTTGATCGATAAATATCGCGATCGCCACTTCTCTGAACGTGCATTTGAATTGGCGGGCACTCACAGCGGCGTTATTTTGCGCCAAATTAACGCTAGCGAAGGCGATGCGCTGCTCTATCGTCGCCTTGCGCGCTATGTGATTTATGGCAACTCCACCTTACGGGCAGACCCCAATATTCTGATCCAAAACCGCCGTGGGCAATCGGGCTTATGGGGCTATGCCATCTCCGGTGACTTGCCGATTGTGCTGCTCAAAATCGCCAACAGCGAACAAATTGAATTGGCACGCCAGCTTATTCAATGCCATGCCTATTGGCGCTTAAAAGGCTTGGCGGTGGATTTGGTCATTTGGAACGAAGACCACGCCGGTTATCGCCAACGCTTGCAAGACCAGATTATCGGCCTGATTGCCACCGGCACCGAGGCAAATACCATTGATAGGCCGGGCGGTATTTTTGTGCGCTCGGCAGAGCAAATCTCCCATGAAGACCGGGTGTTATTGCAATCAGTGGCACGGGCACTTATCTCGGATAAACGCGGCACCTTGCTTGAACAGCTGAACCGTCGCGCCTTTGTGGATAAACGCATTGCACGCTTAAACCCAAGCCGTCGCTATCGCCCAGAGCAAGTGAAAAGAGACAAACTTAGACGCGATCAAACTAAAACGTTATTGCCCGCACCGGAGCTGCGCTTAAACAACCCCTTAGGTGGTTTCAGTGCAGATGGCCGCGAATACGTTATCACCACCGATTCGGCAAGTTTGGGCAGTAACAGAGTAACGCCCGTGCCTTGGGTAAACGTACTTGCCAACCCGCACTTCGGTAGCGTGCTCAGCGAAAGCGGCCTCGCCTACACGTGGAGCGAAAACGCCCATGAATATCGCTTAACGCCCTGGAGCGATGACGCCGTAGGTGCAAGTGGTGGCGAAGCCATTTACCTGCGCGATGAAGAAACCGGCCATTTCTGGTCACCTACGCCATTGCCGTGCCCCAGTGAAGAACCCTTTACCACGCGCCACGGGTTTGGCTACAGCGTGTTTGAACACACCGAAGACGGCATCACGTCAGAGTTGTGGGTGTATGTGGATTTAGAAGAAGCCGTGAAATATTCCGTACTGAAAATTCACAATCAATCGGGCCGTAGCAGACGCTTATCCGCCACCGGTTATGTGGAATGGGTATTGGGCGATCTGCGCGCTAAAAACGCCATGCACATAGTCACGGAAATCGATGCCAGCAGCGGCGCGCTCTTTGCCCGCAACGCTTATAACCCAGAGTTTTCAAGTCGCGTCGCTTTCTTTGATGTGGATGATATTTCCCGCACATTAAGCGGCGACCGCAGCGAATTCCTCGGCCGCAATGGTTCCCTCGCCAGCCCAAATGCCATGAGCAATATCCAGCTCTCTGGCAAATTGGGTGCTGCGCTTGACCCCTGTGGCGCTATTCAAGTGCCGTTTGAATTGGGCAATGGCGAGCAGCGCGAATTGATTTTCCGCTTGGGTTCCGGTCACGACTTGGAACAGGCACGTGCGTTAGCCCAACGCTTGCGCACTACCGGTTCAGCCCGCGCCGCGCTACAAAAAGTACGCAACTACTGGCAGCGCACCTTGGGTGCCGTGCAAATTGAAACGCCGGATGAATCCATCAATATGCTCGGCAACGGCTGGTTGATGTATCAAACCCTCGCCTGTCGCATTTGGGCGCGTAGCGGTTATTACCAATCTGGCGGTGCCTTCGGTTTCCGCGATCAACTGCAAGATGCCATGGCGCTGGTACACACTCGCCCGGAATTGCTGCGCGAGCATTTGCTACGCTGCGCACAACGCCAATATGCGGCTGGCGACGTGCAACATTGGTGGCACCCGCCCCAAGGTCGCGGCGTGCGTACTCGCTGTTCAGACGATTACTTGTGGCTCCCACTTGTAACTTGTCGATATGTGCAAAGCACCGGCGACACCAGCATTCTGAATGAACAAATCCATTTCCTGGAAGGCCGCGAACTCAATGCGGATGAAGAATCCTATTACGATTTACCCGGCCACAGCCATGAAACCGCCTCGCTTTACCAACATTGCCAACGCGCACTCGAACACGGCTTACGTCTTGGCGAGCACGGTTTACCGCTCATGGGCTCCGGCGATTGGAACGATGGCATGAACTTGGTGGGCATCCACGGCAAAGGCGAAAGCGTTTGGTTAGGCTTCTTCCTTTACGATGTGCTTATAAAATTCGCCGCCCTCGCACATACTCATCAAGACCAAGCCTATGTGGAATTTTGCTTGAAAGAAGCAAATCAACTGCGCGGCAATCTTGAGCAACACGCATGGGATGGCGAGTGGTACAAACGCGCCTGGTTTGATGATGGCGCTGCGCTGGGTACATCAACCAATGCCGAATGCGCGATAGATTCCATCTCCCAGAGTTGGGCAGTTCTATCTGGCGCAGGCAGCGAAGATCGCATTCAACAAGCCATGAACTCGGTGGATAAACACTTGGTAAAACGCGAAGCCGGCTTGATCCAGTTGCTCGACCCACCCTTTGATACCGCGCCCATGAACCCCGGCTACATCAAAGGCTACGTTCCCGGCGTACGCGAAAACGGCGGCCAATACACCCACGCCGCAGTATGGACAATCATGGCTTTCGCCGCCTTAGGGGATGCCAAACGCGCATGGGAATTGCTCACGCTCATCAACCCACTCAACCACACCAAAACTGCAGAGGAAATTGCAGTCTATAAAGCCGAACCCTATGTAGTCGCCGCCGATGTTTACGGCGTCGCCCCTCACATAGGCCGAGGCGGCTGGAGCTGGTATACAGGGTCGGCAGGGTTGTTTTATCGGTTGATTATTGAATCACTGTTAGGCATTACTCGCGAAGCAGATCGCCTATATATCAAACCCTGCATTCCTAAAGAATGGCCGAACTACACAATCAATTATCGCGCCGGTGAAACTTTGTATCGCATTGAAATTACGCAAAATGAAAATGCGAAAAATGAATTGAGGTTGGATGGAGTTATACAAACGGGAAATAGTTTTGCGATTGTGGAGGATGGAAAGGAGCATTTGGTGGAGATGGGGATGAGAAAGGGATAAATGCACCCCCTCCCAACCTCCCCCTTCACAAAGGGGAGGAGCTTTACTCCCCGCTTGCGGTAGCAATGCAGTTCACGACAAAGCCCGTGCGAAGCTTAGTTAGCCCCTCCCCCTTTTCAAGGGGGAGGTTGGGAGGGGGTACAATTAAGCTTTTCCAACAAATCTATAAATCTCCACCAACACTCCCTCAATATTGTTCATCACATCCAAATTCGTAAACCGCAACACTCGCAAGCCGAGCGATTCCATATATGCATCGCGCACTTCATCGTAATCTTGCGCTCCCTCTTCATAATGGCTATTGCCATCCAGCTCGATGACTAACGCTAATTCAGGACAATAGAAATCCACCACATAACGATCAATGCCATATTGGCGACGAAACCTTACACCAAGTTGTTTGTTACGAATTCTCGCCCAAAGTTTTTGCTCTGGCGTGGTTAAGTTATTGCGCAGGGTTTGGCGGATAGGTGTTTGGCGCGAGGTATTGAAAATTTGTTTAGTTGTCATGCGAACATTTCCTTTGTTGTGTTTGAACTGCACCTTTTCCCCGACTAAAAACACCCTCCCCTTATGCAAGGATGAGACAAAGGCCCCCCCTCCTAACCTCCCCCTTCACAAAGGGGAGGGACTTTACTCCCTACTTGTCGAGATAATGCAGTTCACGACAAACCCCGCACGAAGCACAATCAGCCCCTCCCCCTTTTCAAGGGGGAGGTTGGGAGGGGGTGCCTTTAGCTACTCCCCCACCATCTGTACAATCACCAACCTGCCATCACTTTCTTTCGATAACAACAATTGCAGCCCCTCAGTTAATACAATATTCCCACCAATCGGAATCGGCGTTTTGGTTTTCACATCCAATAAATCCGGCATGCCTTCGTTCACCAGTAACCAATTGTTATCGTGCAACACAAAATAGCCAACGCGTTTTTTTTGCGCATCGTTAAGTTTTTCGTTGGGATAAATATCGCGGTTGGTGTGCCACACAAACAGTGATTGGCCGGAGTACACCATAAGGCGATGATTGTCTGGCCGGAAATTTCCTTTTGCGTGCGATGAATAAAGATTTAACACAGGCAACTTGCCCACAAACGGCGTGCTGCAAAATGGGCAAATCGGTTGGGTTTGATTGCTAAATACATACCAACCTTGCTCACAACTTTTGTTCGCGCAGGGTTGCAATAAATCTACAGTTTTTACGAGCGCACGCTCCCACTCATCTGCCGTTGGTCGCGCAGCGGGTTTATGCAAACCTTCAATAAATGCGCGCTCAAATAATTCCGTTAGATAAGGGCCGGTGATGGTGTAGGGAATCAGCGAGGGATCTTTCCATGGCAACTCGGCGGGTTTGATATTTTCCGGGCGCACGCGATTGGAATCATCGGTAGGGTGTTCAACAAAAAGTGCTTGCGCGCCCATGGCCAATTCATCATCGTGTTGCGTGTCGTTAAGGTCGTGGCATTTGTCGCCCCGCAACGGGTGGCGCAACAATAGGTACATGTAAACTAACACTGCTAACGCATGCTCATCGGTAGAAATGGACGGCAATTTTCGTGCAGGATCATCGCGCTTAAGGTGTGCAGTCATCACACATTCGGGAGCGATAAAATCTGGCGTGCCCACAACATCGGGCGGAAATTTCCCGGGCACAACCAAACCATCCAAATCAATTAAACAGGCTCTGCCACTAGTAGGATCTATCAAAATATTTTTGTAACTTAAATCCGAATGCGCAAGACCTGCGGCATGCATACGGCGAACACCGCGCGCGATCATGATGCAGATTTTAAGTTGCTGTAACCAATCTCCCAGCTCGCGCGGGTCTAAATATTTTGAGCGGTTGGAGGGTGACGTAAACCATTTCCCTTCTTTCTCACGGCCTTTGATGCCGAGCATATCGTCGTTGCGCGAACCAAACTTAAAGAAAAAATCATCGCTGTAAAAAGGCACAACTACGCCAATATACTCGCGATATTTTACTGTGGTAGTTGGCCAGCAAAATAATTTTTTCCAGTAATCACCACCCGCTTGATTAAAAATTCGCTCGCGATAAATACCGGTAATAACCGCCAAGCGTTCTTCTACAGCTGCGACTGCAGGCGCGCGATAAAATGCCACCACGTAATCGCGATTGAGCGAAAAGTAAACATCCTTCATTCCACCCGAAGCTTTAAGTTCATCGTAGAATTGTACTTCTGAGCCATCGGCAGCGGTGAGCGTAATAATAGCCATGGGTTACCTGCATTAGTTTTTTATAGACTTGTATTTTTATACTTACTAAAATTCTGCTCATACTTATATATTTATTCGTCGTCATCCCCGCAGGGGATCCAGTGACATTGCTTTTTAAAAGACGCTGGATCCCCTGCGGGGATGACGATTCCCTGTTAAATATAAATTCTCTAAGCGTTGATTTGGAATGGTCGCACCAAAACAATCGTTCGATCATCATGGTTACCCGATGACCAGAAATCTAACCACGCCAACAATTTTTCTTCGGTTGCAATTGCACCTGCCGCAACTAGCTCAGACCAAAACGCCTCCCACTTATTGATGCTAGCGAGCTGAGCATCAGTTTCAAACCAAGGGTCTGAAACGCCATCACTCATTAATATCAGTGCAGTTAAATCTTCTACCAATGCAAATTGTGTGCGAAATGCAATTGCCTCATCGGTAACACTCTGCGCATCCAAAAAACGCGTTTGCCCCGCAAACTCGCCGGAATCTGCGCTGCCTAATAAACTAACCGCTTGGCCTTGTTGATAAACCGCTATAGCGCCATCGCCCACTGCAAACGCAGCACACACAAAACCAAAGCTAACTTGCTTGGCAATAGCGATAAGCGCGGTACTGGAGAAGTCTTTGTAGTCAGCTTGCAAATTTGATTGTTGCGCAAGTTCTTGTTGAATCGCCTGCTCAGCACTGCGCGCTGCGCTGCCAAGTTTGCTTGCAAGAATTGAATGTAAGTTTTGCTGAGCAGTTTCTAGAGAGGGAGATGTTTCAATTTGTGCTTGTTGAAAAACACTTATCGCTTCAACTAATACAGAATCATCCATCAAGCTATGGGATAAATTTTGCACCGCTGTGTCGCAAATGAGTTGCGCGCCGCGTCGTGAATATTTGGCGCTGCCTGCACCATCGGCCACAACGATTATCACCCAATCATTAATAAGCACGTGTTGATAATCATCATCACGAAAACTACCCACATGGGCGTGAGAGCGGCCGCGTTTACTGGCGGCAAGTACAGAAAATTTTTGATGGGCGACAGAACTGCAAGCTTCATCGGGTCGCCAATAAATTGCAGTCGCATCTGAAGGTAAATTTTTCCACAGAGATTTAGGATTAGGCACAACCAAGAGCGAAAGTTTTGCTGTGTATTCTCGTGCAGGTACTTCAGTATTTTTGTAATAGACTAGCGACATTTCAAAGTCGCCTGCGCTGGCAGGAGAACCACTTAAGGTGCCCGCGTCTAAATCTGCGCTTAGCCCTAAATTTTCAGGAACGTGAATATCCAAAAAGGATACTGAACCCAAGTTAGTTAATACTGAATTCAAACTCGTAGTGTAGTTTTCATCCGCACGGGCATTGGGTAAACGAAAATCAGGCACCAGAAAAATCCCTTATCATTAATTTATTCATTAGAAACCTGCGCACGAAAGATAATTTTTCAAAGTAAGTACCGATTTATGATCCGAAACCTTAGAGGCATGGATGCCGACACGGAGCTACAAGGATGTATTTATGCGTTTTCGGATCATAAAGCGGTGCTTGCAATGTTATGAGCTATGCGCGCAGAGATCCTTTAGGCCTTTCTCAACCTCTGCCTCTGGAAACATCAAACCCCTGACCACTGCTTTGGCCAAAATTACAGGCTTGTTCGCAGGTTGGACAGGTTGCTGGACCATCACCGTGAATACACATAATTTGGCCGCAGCGACACATAGCAAAACCATAAGGATTGCCACAGTGTGGGCAACCGGGCGCACCGATAAGTTCATCGGTATTAATGGTGCGAGTGAGGCAGCGAGTATCAGAAAGATCGAAATAATCCTGCTCCAACGCAAATACGCCGGTGAGATAATATTGGCTGCCGCCCATGCTGATATTGGTGTTTTCAAAATTGGGTGCACTGCGTTCGTATTTAATTAAGTAAGGCAAACGCGATTTTTGGCAGCGGCCATTGAGAATGACAAAATCTTCATCCACTTTATTGGCTTGGCTAATATCGTTCACCAAACTCAAAATATCCGGATTGATTTTTGCGAGACTTACGCCTTTCTCAGTAGTAGAAACGCTGCGACTTTGCGCGACTACTGACATAGTTACCCAGTCGATAAAATCGCGGAAATCTGCATCAGTGCTAGCATCCAAATGCAGCACGTTTTCGCTAATTTGTTTTAAGACATCGAGCGATGCATGCTTACCAATACCTATCGCCACCAAGGTAACGGATTTTGAAAAATAGGAATTCCAACGCGCGATTGCATCTTTAATATCATCAGTTGGTTTGCCGTCTGTCATTAAATAAACCACAGGCTTCCAATCGCCTTTACACTCTGGCGTGGTTTTAATCACGTTGCGTTTAATGTCATTCATTAAATGTTCAAGCGCTGCGCCAAGCGATGTGCCTGCACCAATTGGTAAACGCGGGGGATAAAACATCGCAAGCTCAGTCAACGGTGTAAGCGTGCGTGTTTGACCTGCAAACGAAATTACCGATAAATGTACCGTTTCCAACGCGTGCGGATCTGTGCGCAATGCTTTCACCAAACGCTCAAGCCCTTGCTGCATTTGGCGATGGTTATCGCCCACCATGGATTCAGAAACATCCAACAGAAAAAATATGGGTAAACGGCGCATGCTTAGTTCCTCAAGTAGTGCCTGTTTTATCTAAATTTGAAAAGCGTTTTCGTGCACGAGCTTTTCGCTAAATAACAATTTGCACTTCCGGCGGAGGTGGTGGCAACTCGCGATTATTAGTTGTATTCGCCGCTTCACCATTTTCATTACCTGCGGTTACAGTCGCACTCACCCATTTGAAAAAAGTGGAGAAAGAACTGCTATCCATAGTGTCTAAACTCACTACTTTATCGGTAAGCTGTTTGAGTTGATCTGGCACACTTTTGGGGCCTGCAGCGCAGGCGATTACCGCTGCAAATGGCAGGGCTTTAATACGCGGTATCACTTCTTCGTACACCATGGTATCGGTGGGCTTGCCATCGGTCATGATAAATAGGAGTGGCTTCCAATCGCCTTCATCATTGCCATTGGGCTGTTTGAAGTCGCGCTCAACACGTGTGCAAATATCTTCTAAGCCTTCGCCCAAAAAGGTACCGCCGGAGGGCGGGCAAACAATTTCTGGCAAGGTGATTTGATCTAATGCGGTGAGCGGGAGGACTTCATTAATTTTTGAATCAAAAGTGACGATGCAAAGGAAGACGCTTTCGCGCGCGTAGGTATTTTGGCGCAAGGTGCTGAGCATTGCGCGCAAACCAATATTAACGGATTCAATGGGCTCGCCATGCATAGAGCCGGAAGTGTCTAGCAGTAAATAAACCGGGAGGCGTCGAACTGTCATGTTAATCTCTCATATCCATTGGGTGTGTGGCCAGTTTGAAGGCGACCCATTATAGACATTAAGAGCAAGGCGAATAGTGCGCGGATTAAAAATTCATAAGGGATTTAACAGAAAACGCTTTAGGCATCGGCAGGATCAAAATCAGCAGCAAAACGATTAATCCATTCCAGGGCTGCCTCCTCGGTAGTCAAATTTCGGCCTACATCTGCTAATTGCTGGCGATACTCTTCAATTTGGCAAACCTGCTCTACCATGCGCACGCGAAAATACTCATCGTCATTGGCAAACCGTACACCCACTTCAAAACCGGTAGGCTCCTGACTGCGTCGCCATACGATTACCCCTTCGCCCTGGTAATCGGGCGTGACGCAGGAAATCATTAAATCCACCACCGAACCCACTTTTACCGCAATATCGGTGACAAAACTTAAACCACCCGCACTGAGGTTATTTACCATTACCTGCGCAGCATTATTAGTGCCCGCTGAAACATGAATGGGAATAGAGGTGGGATGACGAATATAATTGCGCATAACAAAACCTCAAATAAAACGTTCACCGCTGAGCACAACGCACCTTTGTGGTTAAGTGTAAACCACGATTACAATTGCGTAGAATTAGATTGCGATGACTGGAAAGGTCTTTTAGAACTCGAAAGCATACCAAACGCCTTACATAAACTATTTTTACGACCTATATTCACATTAGCGGTTTAGCAAAATTTACATCAAAGGAAATAGCAATGTTCGCCATACAGAGCAAAATGATGGGCGCAGTGTTAATTGCACTATTGGGATTAACCAATCACACCCATGCTGCCAACGAGTGTGATTATTACAAAGAAGGCGTGGAACACTACGAAAAACTGCGGCGGATGGGCGGCAATATCGATGATATGAATTACTGGACAAGCAAAGGGCATGAGCTTGAGGATAAGCTTTACCACTGCCGGCAAGACACTTATATCAACCCTGTAATTCAAACTACATCGGACAATTCCCCTCCCACTCAAATCACAACACCCAAACGCCAGAATATTCCTTTGGTCAGAAGCTTTGTGGATGACGCGCAATTACAACGACTTATTAAGACCTGTAATTACTGGATAACACAAACGAACGAAAATGCATCCCAAGACAATATTAACTTCCGCGATACCGCTTGCCGCGCAGTAGATAGACATCAAGATGCGCAAGAACTTCCCAGCACTGCCACAAATATCGCAGCCGTCAGAAAACTAAAGGATTGTATAAAGCCCGACAATCGTATCGACAATGACGTCAACGAATGTGTGAAGGGAAATATCGAACCAATCTGGAGAAAATAGAGCTCATTCAAGCCAACGAAAACATTAAGCCTTTTCGTTAGCTTGCTCAGGATCAGTTAAATCACCGCGTAACTTGATCTGCAAACCCTTCAAAAAGTTACGCAGAATTTGGGTTTGGCATTCACGATAATTGTGGTGATCTTGCCTGCGAAAGAGCGCACTCAGCTCGTGTTTGCTAATGGCAAAACCGGCAAGTTGCATCACCTCTAAAATATTTTCTTCTTTAAAATCCAAAGCGATTTTTAATTTGCGGAAAATAATATTGTTATTCAAACGCGCTTCAGGCTCAGGCTGAGCACCTTCTTTCTTACCGCGTCGTTTATTGATAAAGCCGTTTAAGAAGGTGGCCAATTGCGGGTCGCTTAGTTCTTTAAAATCGGGCTTATCATCTGTTTTCAACCAAGCGCTAACCTGCTCGCGTGTTGCCACAAAATCCGCTTGCGCGAAGACATCCATCATTTTGGAGTCGCTTAAATCAAAAATAAAACGAATGCGGCGGAGTATGTCGTTGTTAGTCACAGGGAGATCCTAAATAGTGTGCATATAGATCGCGCATGATACCGAGTACTATTTCTAGTGCCAGCTATTTTTGGCGATATACCCACGTAACGACATATAAAGACAAAAAACCCTTTAACCGACATATAAGATGACGGTGAAGCCTCCAATGAAGATCAGAGCTTACTGGCAAACAAAGTAGGGGCAGAACTTGTCTGTTCAACTAATTGCTGAGCAATATAAAGGTTATGCATTAATTCTGGTAAAGCAGCCTCTGCATAACGCTTAAACAGTATTTCATCCGAGTTTATGGCCGCTCGAAAGAGGCTAACCGTCTTTCTCCGCTCCAGTGCACGCATATTCACATAAGCCGTATCAAACGTCTGCCCTTTGCGCTCGAAAACATATTTTCGCGCTTTGGAGCGCAGCTCTTGATCGCTATACATAGTTAACTGACTATCGCGCGCCAGCGTATGTAAGGTATCCAGCATCGCTGTATTTTCCGTAATCATACGCTGAGCATAAGCCTGTATCGTTGGAGAGCTGGATTTTTCCAAGGCAATTTTTGCTGTTTCAATTTCAGAAATAGATCTAACTGAAGCAGATTCTATAAACTTTTGCCCATCAAACTCCTCTGAACTAGCTAAGGATGGTTGACCATAAAGCATTGTGGCCAATAAAAATAAACTTGCAGATAAAATATTTACGTAGTGCATGTAACGCCCATTAGGTGACGTTCCAATCAGGTTAAAAGTAATGATCCTTTATTTCTCTATGAATATGTTTCTTAATATTGATACGCGATAACAATCCATCTAGATCTTAAAAATGTCGTCAAAATCATAATATTCTTCAATTATAAATTATTTAGGCGACAAAATGACGTATAAACACCCTAAAACATACAAATCGATATATAAAATAAGAAAAAACGACAATCAAAGTATAAGAAGTAGAAAAGCCTTACTTTCACCCCTTATAAGAACTTTAATGCGCCTATTATTCCTAACATGGAGAAATCAGAGGAGAGTAGAAATGCTCAGTTAAGCCGAGTGTTGATACGTATGCATACAGGCCAGTAAATCCTATAAATCTTAAAAAATTACTGATTAAGTAAAAATAATTACTAACTCAAAAAGCAAATTACTTCATAAAAATTTATAAGGTTTATTTACAAATATTCTAATAAAAAAATGCACCAAGCTCGTTCATGTAATATCTTGTAATAGGAAAGCTTTATTCAAAAATGTTACGGTAATAATGGCGGGCATTTAGAATTTAGCTAACAATTTTTAGGAATTGACAGGAGTTACGTATGAAAAACTATTTATCAATAGTTGCAGGAGTTGGGGGAGTGATTGCAATTTTACAATCGGGCGTTGCAATGTCCGCAACTGTAAATGGCACACTCGGTGTTAACGCAGTAGTAGGATCTGGCTGTCAGGTAAATAGCGGAACAGTAAGTGCTGGCACGGTTAATTTTGGCAATCTAAGTTTCGGTAGTATCAACACTATCGGCAGCCAAAATATCGATGCACAAACCACTGGCTCCGGTAATGGCAGTATTGTCATGGAATGTTCAAATGGTACAACGTTTACCATTAGCCTTGATAATGGGCAGCACTTTACCAGCGGCACTCGCGCTATGGTAAATGCAACCAACCCCGCAATTCTCCTTAATTATACGCTTTATCAAAATATAGCACGCACAGTCCCCTGGTTATCGAGCACTCCTTTGTCTGGAACAGCTTCAGGTACGCCAACAACCTTTGATATTTACGGCCGTATTCCTGGAGGGCAAACGGGTATATCTTCAGGCACCTACAATGACACGGTTCAAGTGGTTATTTCCTGGTAGCTAAATCATTTACACAAAAAATGGCATATGTAAATGAAACAACAATTTAAAATATTGTTGATTCTATTTTTACTCAAACATATATCTGTAGATGCGGCCAATGATCAAATACTGCAAGCTCCATCTACTACCCAAGTAAAAATAGAAATTGTGAATGGGTGCAGCCTAAATAATGTCACTAGTGGTACTGCAGCACTAGGCACATTAAGCTTTGGTGACATTTACAAAGTAAATGTCGTACGCGATGCTGTAACCTCGCTTGGGAATGGCAGTATTGAGTTGCGCTGTACACCGGGCACAACCGCTAAAATAACGATGAATGCAGGCCTCCATGGCAGCAACGTCAATAATAGAAAAATGCGCTTAACCAGTGGCTCTGCCACTTTGGATTATCAACTTTACACATCATCAAATCGCCAAACCGTATGGGACAATACGGTTGGAGTATCTACCACATTTAATACTGATACTACGCAATCAATTTTTATTTATGGACGAGTACCCGTGCAAACAACACCAATAAGTGGAATATACAGTGATCAAGTTACGGTTACGGTGAGCTATTAATTTCACTAAATTTTGTAGGGTTTTTCGAATGGATTTTATATGAAGAAATTGATGGTGTTATGGGGGATATTAAGTATTGCATATTCACCCACCCTGATCGCATCTGCATTAGGAGTTTGGCCGATTAATCCGCGCATTGATGCGCCAGCATCGGGAACCTTAGTCTGGGTAAAGAATAATAGTAAATCTGAAGCCGTTGTATTGCAGGCCAGAGTTTTTTTATGGCGTCAAGCCGATAATAATGATCAGCTAATTCCGCAAGATGAACTGGTTGTAAGCCCGCCCATTATTGAAGTTAAAGCGCTTGCCCAACAAATTTTCCGCGTGATGAATCGCGAAGGCGTAATACAAAATGTCACGCAAGAAAATAGCTATCGCTTATTGATTGATGAGGTTCCTAAAGAAGAAAGGCCTCAAGACTCCCTGCTACGCTTCCAAATGCGCTATTCGTTGCCCTTATTTACTGGCATTCCCCAGAATTTTGCAAATGCACCTATCGCTGATCGCTTAAAAAAAATGGCTGCCGGCTTAAGTTATAAAATAATACTAAAACCTGAAGCGCTCATCGAAATAACGAATAGAAGTCCTGCTCATGCACGGCTTAGTAAATTAACGGTACATGACCCACAACTACCTGAAAAAAAAGTACTTATCAGTGAAGGATTACTGGGTTATGTGCTGCCTAATTCCACACGGTACTGGCCACTCACAGCTGAACAACTTAAGGCAATAACGCAAAAAAATATAACTCTTACGTTTGAACAGGAACATCTGGAGTTGTCAATTGATGGCAAAGAATAGGAAATGGATTTTTCTTATTTTTTTCGGGCTGGGGCACTTCTTTACAATCGCCAAAGCAGATGAAGTCTTGTATTTGGAAATAGTGATTAACGGAAGAAATACAACGCAAATTTCAGAAGTTTTTCATAAAGGAAATGACTGGGAAATCGCATTCAAGGATTTGCTTAAGTTTGGCCTTCAGATAGATATTCCTCCTAAACAACGAATATTTTTAAGCGAAATTCAAGGCTCGCAGGTTATTTATGATTCTGAGTTTCAACGTTTATTAATAACAGTGCCGAACATAATGCTGCCCATGCAATATTTTGGCGCGAATATTCCTGATGCCAACAGTAGCTCACCACGTAGAGATAGCGGAGCCTTCATAAATTACAATTTAGTCACAATATCTGGAAAACAGATAGGTGAAGCATCATCATTGTGGCATGAAGCGCATTTTTTCAATAATGACTTTTTTTTCGTCACCAATGGAATGCAACAGGATCAAAAAACAGAATTTTCTCCATCTGGTTACACGCGATTCGAAACCTATTATCAACGCGATAATGAAGCTAATTTACAAAGCATCACCGTAGGCGATGTCATCAATGCTACGCCCAACTGGGGGCGGAGCATTCGCTTAGGCGGAATAAGAATTGCTCGTGATTACGAACTAAACCCCGCTGTCATTACTTACCCATTGCCTGAGTTTTATGGAGAATCTGCTTTACCAGGCAGTGTCGATTTAATTATTAATAATCAATTACGTTGGCGAGATCAAGTAACGTCTGGGCCATTTCTCATCAACACAATACCTTATATGTCAGGCGCAGGTGTTGCACAAGTTGTTACAACTAACCCACAAGGAGAACAAGTTCAACGCGCTGTGGATTTTTATGTTACCAGCGATTTACTTGCGCAAGATATGTTTGATTACGATATTACGTTTGGATTTAGACGCGAAAGCTTTGGATTAATATCCAACGCTTACGAAGACAAACCGGTAATAAGCACAAGTTTCCGCTATGGCCTTAATCGCTATTTAACACCACAATTATTACTGCAAGCCGGAGACGGTTTACGTTTGGGGGGGGCTGGGCTGACATTTTTGGCGGGACCATTGGGCGTTTTTGATATTGCAGGAACGGCAAGTCATTACAGTAATGGAAGCACTGTAAATGAGCACGGAAACCAAACCAGTATTTCCTATAGCTATAATTATAATCGAATAGGAATAAATGCAAATTACATAAAACGGCATGGCAACTATCGTGATTTGGGAACACAGAATAGTAATGTGTCAGGCGCTCCATTAAATGATGCTCGAATGCAAATCGCTCTGTCTATCTATAGCAATCAGTTAGGTAGTTTTAATTTTGGCTACTTTCGTGTAGTGGATAATAAAAATGTAGCTAGTAAAGCGTTAAGTTTTTCATGGAGCCAATATTACGCGAATGATGTTTCAACATTTTTAAATGTCAGCCGTACACTGTTTGAAAAACATGAAAACACTTTAAGCTTTACTATTAGCATTCCATTCGGCGCAAGAGGCCAAGCCAGTACATCCAGCCAGCGCGATGCCAATGGTAATTGGCGCAATCAATTACAAGCAATGAGTAACGCACCTTACTCTGGTGGTTTTGGGTGGGGTGTTAACATGGATGATAGCGCGCAAAAAAATCGCTATGCTATTGTCGATTGGCGTACAAAATATTATGACGTTTCTGCTAGCGCTTATCGGGGAGGGAACCAAACTCAATATACTGGAACGCTGAATGGTGCATTGGTATTTATGGACTCCAATATTTATCCAACGCGGTTTGTCACGGATTCATTTGCAGTAGTAAACACAGAGCACGTGAATGTACCCGTTATGATGGGCAATCAATTAGTAGGGAAAACAAACGCACGCGGAAAACTGTTGGTGCCCGATTTAGCCAGCTATTTGGAAAATCGTATATCCATTGACCCAATGTTATTACCCGCGAACGCGATTGTCGATTCCATTGAACAATTAGTCACACCGCGCAGAAAAGGGGGAATTCATGTTCAGTTTCCTATCGTTTTTTCTAAATCGGCCTTGGCAAAAGTCGTTACCGTTAATCAACAACCTTTACCTGCAGGCGCCGTACTGGCAGATCGCAATAGCGATAAAAATTATACCGCGGGTTGGGATGGTGATCTCTATATTGAAAATCTCGATAGCCCACTCATGCTTTTTTGGGCAGAAGGTGAATGTTTTATCGAAGTGAAACCAAGTGCAGATCAAACCTTAGCATTACCAAGAATTGGTCCCTTCATTTGTCAGCCCGTAACAGAGGCCAATCAATGAATATTTATCGCGGAACCCAACAATTAAGATTATCGTTGTGTACATTTTTGTTATTACCATTTTCACACCACGCCATGGCAGTGTGCGGTGCGTCGGCAAGTACAACGCCAAGCGTTGTTAATATTGGCAGCCATCCCTCACAAAATGTATCTACGGGGGGACTATCGTCAAATGCAGGCGGAATCTCTGCAACTTTTCGCGTAAGTTGTACTCAAGCACTCAGTCTACTGTTGCTCAGCACTTCCAGTTGGCTACGTTACACTCCGCAACAAGCAATGATACTCAGTAATGGCACGGATACTATTTCCTACACCATGGCCAGTAATCCGAGCTATAGCCCCGCCATTACCGCATCTGGCCAAAGTATTGGGGGGCCAGTAGGTTTTTCATTACTGTCACTCGCAATTTTATCCAGTGGGCGGTTTGATATACCGCTCTACGTAAAAACACTACCAACAAGTCTATGGCCTAACGCTGGCACCTATACAGGCACTCAAGCACTGACTGTAGACGGCTCTATATGTGTAGGCCTAGGTGTATTGAATCTTTGCTCAGAGTCCTCCCCCGTTCTATCAACAGTAACCTTTTCATTGAGCCTGGTGGTCAGTAAAAGTTGTGAGTTTGGCACCCTGCCAACATTAGTTGATTTTGGTATTGTCAGCTTTGTAGAGAATGCGGGCACCATGCAGTTGAATGCAGCCTTACGCTGTACGCATCTTGAAGATTATTTGCTCTATGCAGACAATGGTAATAACTACAGCGGAAACTCTCGTCACATGAAAAGCGTAGCAGGTAACACTATCGCCTACAGCTTAATGCAACCTGCCTCACCAACAACACCGCTAAACGCTACTAATGCGTTATCGCGCATGGGCACTGGCGCGAGTGAATCAGTCAGTATTCCTGTGAAAATAACCGCTGGACAACCCACACCGCCAGCGGGTGTATATACAGATAACGTGAGAATGGTGATTGAGTATTAAGATACTGTTAATTTACTATCGCCCGTTGTGGAGCCACTAATTTTTAACTGGCTCGATATTTACGCCCAATAAAATAAGAATTTCTTTACTGGGGAATCCATCGGCAATTATTCCTTGTTGATGCTGAAATTCGCCAATAGCACGGCGTGTACCTGGGCCAAGGATACCGTCAGGCGTACCAGTGTTAAAACCCTTCTGATTAAGTTGCTCTTGAAGCGCTATTACTTGATCACGATGCAAACGTGGCGCATCTGTAGGTGGCGGTTGCACTAACTTTTCAGCGCCGGCAATTCGATCTGCAAGATTGCCTACTGCTAGTGCATAAAATTCAGAACGGTTCCAACGCATAATGACATTAAAATTTTGATGCACCAAAAATGCTGGCCCTTGATATCCTGCAGGCACAAGCAAAGAAGCTTGCTCATCGGTTTGCGGCAACGCTTTATTATCCGCGCTTTTTACACCGAGCTTGCTCCATTCAGAAAGTGATTTAGTGTTTTTTAAACCCGCCTCAAGAAATGGAAAATTACTTTGCAATTTAACTTCACGTCCCCAACTACTATTCGCTTGCCAACCTAACCCCTGTAAAAAATTTGCCGCAGAAGCCATGGCGTCTGGCGTGCTATTCCACAAATCGCGTTTATTATCGCCATCATAATCTACAGCATATTTTAAAAAAGCAGAGGGCATAAATTGCACATGCCCCATTGCACCGGCCCAGGAACCGATCATCTTATCGGATGCTATAGCGCCCTCATCAAGAATACGTAATGCTGCTATCAATTCGGTAGTAAAAAAAGTGCTGCGCCGTTTATCACACGCCAAAGTAGCCAATGAATTTATTACGCTTATATTTCCAAAATAGCCGCCATAGTTTGTTTCTAAACCCCAGAAAGCCAACAAATAATTCGCAGGCACGCCGTATTGTTTTGCAACTTGATCCAACAGTGCGCGATGTTTTATGAATAATGCGCGACCTTGTTCTACACGTTGATCCGTAACACGACGATTAAAATAATCTGCAAAGGTAGTAGAAAATTCCGGCTGCTGACGATCCAATTCAAGCACGCGCGTATTCAGGCGTGCGTTAAGTAAACCATTATTGATGGTGCTGGCGGAAATTCCTGAAGACTTGGCTTTTTCTGAGAACGCGTTAATACACACCAAAAATTCAGCTTCAGTAACGAGCGGTGCGGCTTGCACTGGTTGTACTGTAGTAGTGCTATTAATTGCAGCGGCCGTTGTTGCGGTTTGCGATGCTGGGCTGGGCTTTATTGCCGCTGTTTTAGCGACAGCATGTGCATGCCCTGTGGATTGCGCGCATGAAACCAATATTGTACAACAGAAGAAAGGTAAGAAGTTTCTTAGGAAATTCATAACAACTCCAAATAATAGGAAGTGCACGCCGTAATTCAAGTTTGAGTTTAGGCTTAGGTTCTGGCGCATATCTATGAAGCGCAGTTATATAAGAGATGGTAATCGTTAGCATTGGAATTGTCTTTATTTTTATTTAGACATTTCTGAGGCTTTTACTAAGATCCAAAAAAAATTGAATGATTAACTTGTGTGATAACGAACATACTTGCGACATTATTTGGCTAACAATTAGCAAATACTCTATGTTGATTAGAAAAATTAGTGAGCTGATCTTTTCAGATATTTTGATTAACGAGATTTTTCAATGCGTAAAAATCAGCAAGCACTAATACCACCCTTAGGTAACGTTCTTATCGACCCTCAAACTCACTCTATAGTTCACCTGCCAGTTCAAATAGGTACCAGCGGCATAGTGATTCCTGGCAACAAGCAAACATTTCCCGATGAATTCAAAAACAGAAGCAGGCTACACTATTACAGCTCATTATTTAACACGCTGGAAATAAATAGCTCTTTCTATAAAATTCCTTTAGCAAAAACGTTTGGAAAATGGGCAGGTGATGTTGCGGATAATTTTACATTCACCGTTAAATGCTGGCGAGGAATAACGCATGCAAAGCATCTCAATTTCGCTAAAAGTGATATTGAGTTATTTATGACTTCGATTAAACCATTAGGCTCCACGTCTGGATGTATACTCATTCAGTTTCCTGCCAGCATCAGCATCGCCTACTTAAAGAAAGTAGATGAACTTCTGGATATTATTAGCGAACACGATACAGACCAAAAATGGAAGCTCGCCGTAGAGGTTCGGCATTTAAGCTGGTATTGCGATGCAGCATACAAGGTTTTCAAAAAATACCATGCAGCGATTGTCATACATGATATGCCAAGCTCACCAACCCCACTGAATATCCCGATAAGAAATTTTATTTACTTAAGATTTCACGGGCCAACTGGAAACTACAACGGAAGTTACAGCGAGGAACATATTCGTTCATATGCAGAAAAAATTGAACGCTGGCGAAAAGAAATTCCTTTAATTTATGCATACTTTAACAATACTATGGGCTCAGCATTTGAAAATGCGCAGTTACTCAAACGCATAACCTAACTTGTATAAATAATGCAAGAGAGGCTACTAGTGGTTAGTGACGATGATACAGGCAGATAGAAGGGTATTAAGGCAAAAAACTAATCGATTAATTGAAGATGCTGAAGTTGTTTGAAATCCAGTGGTTTAACAAAATGATAATCGAACCCTGCACTTTCGGCCGCTTGCTTATCTTGATCCTGACCGTAACCTGTTAAGGCTATGCATATAATGTTCTCGCCCTTTTGAGTAGACCTTATTTTCCGCACCACATCGTAACCCGTCATGTCAGGCAGACCGATATCTAGAAAAATAATTTCAGGGTTAAACGCGGCTTCACTTTCAATTGCTTGTTTTCCAGAAAATGCCGTTACTATAGAGTGACCACCAAATTCTAATAATGCCGCAAGTGTTGATGCCGCATCTTCATTGTCATCTACAACCAAAATACGCTTCTTAATAATGTCTTTAACATCACTTTTTTGTGCAGGGGATATTTCTGGCGCTGTTGTTAAAGGCAATTTAATTTCAAATGTGCTCCCACAATTCTCGCCAGAACTTTCTACTTTTATTTCACCACGATGAAGCGTAAGCAAAGCTCTTACCAATGCCAAGCCAATGCCAAGCCCCTCAGCCGCTTGCTCTGGAGCGCGATTACTTTGGGAAAAAAGTTCAAAAATACGAGATAAATCTTCAGAGGCAATACCAATTCCATTATCCGTAATTTGCAAAAAAACATTATCCTTGCCAGATTCGCAGGTTATTGTTATCTGCCCTCCTACGGGTGTAAATTTGGCAGCGTTTAACAATAGATTGGAAACTATTTGGGCTAATCTAACGCGATCCCCCAGCACCCAGACATTTTCTTCTGGCAAGTCAACAACCAAAGAATGCTGGCGCCGTTCAATAGTGGGGGATGCAGTTTCTATAGCGCTTTCCACAAACTCTTTTAACGCCACTGGCTCCCAACGCAACGATATTTTTCCACTGGATACTCGTGATACATCCAGCAAATCATCCACCAGGTGAGCTAAGTGATTGGTTTGGCGAGCTATAATTTCTCTGACTTTGGATAACTCAGGACTGATCGAGGGCTCAAGCTCTTCCCAAATTGCTATGGAGTTTCTTATAGGCCCAAGTGGGTTGCGAAGCTCATGCGCGAGTGTAGCGATAAATTCATCTTTACGACGATCAACGTCACGCAACTCTCTTTCTACTTGTCCGAGCCGCAGTAAAGCATTTACGTTAGCAATTAACTCGTCTGGATCTATAGGCTCCATCAAATAATTATCGGCACCACCTTCAAGCGCACGAATTTTGTCAGCTGTTCCTAAAAAAGAAGCAGAGGTTTGTAAAATCAAAACATGTTGCGTTACGGGATCTGCTTTTAAGATACGGCAAACCTCCATTCCATTGATATCCGGCAATTTTACATCCAGCAGTATCAATGCAGGGGTTCTCTCTCTGGCAAGGCGCAAAGCATCTTCACCATTTTCGCACTCGATAACCGTGAAGCCGGCGCGCGTGAGAATGCGAGTTTTTACATAGCGAGCTCCGTCGTTATCATCAACATTCATAACTACGGTATCGTTATTTATCATTGCTCGCATAAACACCTCACTCATTTGACTGCACCGATGCTCTGCGCATTAGAAATCAATTCTTCTAACGTATTTAATAGTTCATATTTAAAAACAGGCTTTACGTAGTAGGCGTCAGCCCCAAGCGATAATCCTTTTCGCTTATCCTCTATATCAGTAATCACAATAACTGGGACACTACTGCGGGAAATATCGCTTTTTAATTCTGCCAGCCATGCCCATGTAGACTCACCAAATAACATTATATCCAGTATTACCGCTGCAGGACGAGTTATAGCCCATTGTTGCGTCGCCTCATGAACAGTTCGTGCAATTATGATTTGATATTCTGACTCAAGGAAAAATTTTTTATAGATGAGCTGTGATGATGGGTTGTCTTCAACGATTAACACTGTTTTTCTGTCATCAATAGAGGCAAGCGATGCCTCACAGGCACTTTGCGCCAATTCAGACTCAACAGCTATTTGTTTAGGTATAGTGACTGCAAAGATAGAACCCACACCAACTTCACTTGTTACGGAAACATCGCCACGCAAAAGCGTGGCCAGCTTTTTACATAAAGGTAAGCCAAGGCCGGTACCTTTAACATTTCGCTGTAATTTGCTTTCAACCTGACCAAATTCTTCAAAAATAACGGTAATGTCTTTTTTATCTATTCCTATACCAGTGTCCCTTACTTCAAATAAAACCTGATTTGGACTGATTTCTTTAACGCTAATATCGATAGTGCCTTTTTCGGTAAACTTGAGTGCATTGGAAATAAAATTTCTTAAAATTTGGGATAACTTTGCTTCGTCAGAAGTCAACCTGAGATCAGTAACTGGAGATATAAAATTCAACTGTAATGAATCTGAAACCAGTAACGGCCTTAGCATTCCACGCAATGCACTGAACATTTCTGTAACGCTGAATTCTTGACATTGAATGCTGACTTTTCCCGCTTCAATTTTAGCCAAATCAAGCAAGTCATCGACCAACTCTGATAATGAAAGTGCGCCTTTCATCATAAGTGAAACCTGTATTTCCTGTTCCTCCGTTAAATCACCATCAATGCGATCAAGTAATAATTTCGCAAGCGCTCTGATGGAGCTTAATGGGGTGCGAAACTCATGACTCATATTGGAAAGAAACCGTGATTTCATTTCATCAGCACGACGTAAATGGTTTGCTTTCTCGTCTAGTTCTGCATAAAGGGCGACAACACCACGGTTAGTGTCCTCAAGCTCACGCGTCAACTGCAACAAATCATCTTGCCGGGATTTTAATTCTGCAAGTGCATCCATCAATTCGTGGTTTTGTTGAATCACTTCCGACATGGCTGTATCGGGAAGCGAAACGCTTAACTGAGAAAAATATTGAACGCTATTGGCCAAAGTAACAAGCTGAGAATGGGACGGCATTATTTTCTGCAATGAAATTTCTGTACCCGAACTGCCAGTATGCAAATCAAATTTGTCCATTAACTGTTTACAGCCAAGAATGCCCTTCCCCATACCCGTTGTAGATTGGTACTGCCCAGCTAAGATGAGATCAATATTTGCAATACCTGGCCCTTTATCTGACACGGTAATTTTTAACAGCTGGGGAGAGGTTTCACCTTCAATAGAAAAATTTACTTTGCCATCGCCAACGTACCTGAATACATTGCGAGCAAGCTCAGATACCGAGGTGGCAATGCGCACCTGATCCTGATTACCAAAACCGCAAATGCTTGCAATTTGACGCGCGCGTTGTCGCGCACCAACAACATCAAACTCGGTTTTTATTTTAAGCGTAAGGATATTAATAGTCACAATTATGGCCTTTTGTCGCGCAAAACAAGTACAGAAACATCATCGTGACCGCGCGAAAAATCTCTGTACAGTACACCTGCGATCAGATTCGGATGCGCTTCAGACAAGCCAGGATATTGCTCCAGATCCCACCGGGTATTAATCCCATCTGAGTGGCCAATAAATACACTATTGAACGCCCAAGATTGATTAAACTCTTGCACTTTACGCAAATTATTACCAACAATTCCATTGTGAGAAATGAGATGTTTGCGTATCCCGTTATCGAGCACACATGCCGCAATATTCCCAACCCCTGCAAAATGTAATATGGATTGGTCGCGGTCAATACAGGCTATCGCCACTGCCGCACCACGTGTACCACGCAATGCAGTATGCGTTTTTTGTAGCAATATAGCGGCAGACATATCTGCGTTGCTATTGATGACTCGTGTAGCCTCATTAGACGCATCTGCAGCAGCTTGTCCGTGCCCTAATCCATCCGAGATGATAAGCGCGCACTCACTCTCATGAATACGCAGAGCCCATGCATCACCACTTACAATTTCAGATTCTATGGGCAGGCAAATTCCGCCGGACTCCCAACCTTCGTTATCAGGAATAGTTCGGTTTTTCCATAAGATGCTGAACAACACAACGCCCTTATCGGAACTGGAATATATATCGAACTCATCGGAAAGGCGCTCGATACTTCCAAGCCCTAAACCGTAGGTACCTGCAGTTGAGTTTCCATCTTTCATATGATGCGAAATATTTGCCATTCCGGGGCCAGAGTCGATTGCTAAAATTTCAACGCCAAACACACCATTGCACTCTATTGAGCGAATGAGTATTTCGCCGTGCGTCGCAAATTTTAAAATATTTGTGGCCGCTTCTGTAACAACCAGTGCGACGTCGCCATTACGCGATTCACTAAAACCACAATTAGCTGCTATAGAACATGCAGCACGTCTTACGGGGGCAATTTCAGTTTGTTCTGTTATTCGATACCGACGTTGAACGCCAAACTCTATCACGATAGTCTCCACTTAATGATGGTCACTGTTGTGCCATGCCCAGGTTGACTATTTAGCTCAAACTCGTCCGCCAATTTTTTTGCGCCACTCAAACCCAAACCTAAACCGCCGCCGCTGGTATAACCATCGGTTAAAGCTAATTCTATATCTGCTATGCCAGGGCCTTGATCAACGAAATTTAATTTCAATCCGCGTCGATCAAAATCCGATAATAAAATTAATTGCGCCTCGCCACCGCCACCATATTTCAGTGTATTGCGTGCAAGTTCGCTCGCGGCAGTAACCATTTTGGTTTGCTCAATAAGGCTAAAACCTAAGGCGATAAGGTTATCGCGCACGGATTTGCGCAGCCTTACAACATCTTCATCTGTTTTAAGTGGAAGCAAAATGGTTTCATTTATTTTATAGCTCATGCACATGATGCCTCGTTATATTCCAAACTGGATGAAGCATCATGTGCTGCCACGTTCAAGTAATTTAATTCCTCGTTCAACATTCAGTGCGGTGCTAACACCTTCCAACGTTAAGCCAAGTTCAACGAGTGTGATGGCAACGGCGGGCTGCATTCCCACTAAAACAGTTTTGGCATCAAGAATTTTTGCCATAGCAGCCGTATTACTGATCATGCGACCAATGAATGAATCCACAATATCTAATGCAGAAATATCGATGAGGACACCCGTAGCGCGATCAGACACTATTCGCGAGGTCAAATCGTCCTGCAATGTCATCGCAAGTCGATCATGCATATCCACTTGAATGGTAACGAGCAGCAAGCGCCCCATACGTAAAATAGGAATACGTTCCATAAAAATTAATGCTCGCTATTGTGAAAAGCAACGGTAGAGCCAGTGCGCTGTAATGCAATAACAAATGCATCGGCTAGCGTGGCTTTGGTGATGACATCTTCAAGATTTACACCGAGGTGAACAATGGTTTGGGCGATTTGTGGGCGAATACCACTAATAATGCAATCCGCACCCATTAAGCGTGCAGCTGCAATTGTTTTTAATAAGTGTTGAGCAACTAGCGTATCAACAGTGGGCACGCCGGTAATATCGATAATGGCAATAAGCGCACCAGTATCAACAATTTTTTGCAAAAGATTTTCCATCACAATTTGAGTTCTGGCACTATCTAAAGTACCGATTAGTGGTAAGGCCAGAACATTTTTCCATAACTGCACAACAGGCGTTGAGAGTTCAAGTAGCTCTTGCTGTTGGCGTTGAATAACCTGCTCGCGCGCTTTTTGGTACACATCAACAGTAAAAAGACCGAGGCGATCAAACAAAATACTGGCCAGCATGGTTTCTTCACTGAGCTGCTGGGGGTTATTACCTAACGCGGTACTGAGATAGTTAAACAAGGGCTCTTTCAAAGAGAACACAAAATTAGCGGTTTCAATAGGTGTAAAACCTTGGCGAGCACGTGTTTGGGAAATATCTGCTAAAAGCTGGCGAACATCGGCCCACGCCTCTCCTTCAATTTTTATATCCGATGTTCTTTTTAGAGAAGCCGCTAATAACGGTAAAAACTGCATGGCCTGCTGACGCAACTCGCCTTCAGAAGCTTTGTCTCTGCGAATTTTAGAGAACAAATCGGTCATCCACCCTTCAAGCAGGGCAGATTGGTTTTCGGAAATGATTTGAGCCAGATTTGAAACGTTCATAACGTCCTCATTTGATAATTGATATGAAAATGCATGCTTGGGAGAGTAAGGGATCGCGACTTTAACACTAAATCAGGAATTTGAGCTGATTAGCCAAATCTTAGGTTATATTGGCGTAAAAATCACTCATTCATGGCGTTGGTTCAACCAATTAATTTTAACGTTTAAGCGCTCCAGTTGATAATGATTTGTACCAATTAGCCGTTTGCCTCTCTCAAAAATTATTTTTAATGTTTTGCCAGCGCTAAATGCAGGTCACCCAATCAAGGAGAAAAAAGCAATTGAGGTGGTCCATGGCTAATATTTGCTAATTGCGCGTAACTGTCAGCCCTACGGCAGCGATTCTATGTGCTGTGGAATAAGCAGGCAACTCCAGTTCTTCGCCAAACACATCTGGATCAATTTCTTCATAAGACCAAGTGCAGTTTTCATTCGTGAGCAAGGGTGCGATTATTGATAAAAACGGATCTGATTGGGATGTCATAGCAACGCCCGTGTACAAAAGCAAAGTTCCACCGGGCGACAAATGCTCAAATGCGGTTTTAAAAATACGAACGCTCAAACTAAGGCCAAGATTTTCACCTCCATCACGATAAGCGCGCCCAGAGTCATCTTTCATGTAAGGCGGGTTAGCGATAATTAAATCAAATTTTTCATTGAGGGTTTCAAAAATATCCCCCTGCATACAATGAATGGGAACATCTGCAACTTGCGCATTTACCCGTGTTAAATCAAGTGCATCAGCATTGATATCATTCATGGTGAGCTCATAGAGACGCCTTGGCGGCAAGGCACGAACTGTTACTATTCCACCGGCGCCAGTTCCACACCCTATATCAAGAATACGCAATGGCTTTTTATGTTGCTCACTTGCGCTGAGTAGTGCGCGATTATCCTTTGCTAATGAACTTTGAATAAAACGAGCAAAACGATAAGTATCAGGCCCAAAAAAAACGGCATTAGGTTCTACAGTAGGATACGCGGAGTGAAAAAAAAGATCGGGGCCTAAAGAAGAAATTCGTAATCTACTACGCGCCAACCCATCACTCTGCTTCAACCCATCACGCGGCTCAATGATATTCGCATGAAACATTAATTGCTTTAACATCGGGCAGATTGCATCTACTGAAAACGGTAAATTCCAACCGAAAATATCCTGCACATTACTCCCCTGTGCATTTTCTTCTTTCGAGAGAAAATGATCATGGGTGCGCGGGGTAACCGTAGTAAATTTGTAGCCTTGGCTTTTTACCGTTGTTAATAAATCCACCAACACATTATGGTCAGCCGATGAATATAAGGAATTTGAAATTTTTATTTTCTCATCAGCATCTATCATCATCCAGCCATCGCAAGCGAATTTCTATTTTCATATTTTTTGAAGTCATTTTTGAATGGCGACTCGTTAATACCAAGTTCATAACTGTAGCGATCAAAACACCGTTGGCCGCACTTCAACCGCATTAAAGCACCCTCAGCAATGTAGATAGCACATTCAGGGTTCTCAGCTACCAGCGGCCGAATAATTTCTTGAATCCAGGCGCGCGAATGCAACACATCCAACACCGCATGCAAATCAAAATAGGCCCGTGTTTTTCTGGGCATATCTAAACGCGCCATACCTCTTACCACATGCTCCGCTCTCAAGGGAGCAGTCAATTCAATAACGCCAAGCGCGCCCAGTGAATGGTAGGTGTAACGTCTAGACGTGGCGAGGCCGAACATAACATTGCCCAAGGCAAGCGATTCCCATACTGTGGTATCCACAGAAGGTTTTAAACCCAAGCCTTTCACCATAGATTCCAATAATGGCCCATGCATAGCTTTTGGCTTTCCACGCCCCATTTCATCCCAATAATTTCGCGCACATTCCAATTTGGCTTGTTGCGGTAATTTTACTTGCGTGTACGCAACCAAATCTTCAAATCCTGCTTCTCCAGCCGCTTCTTGAGTTAGGAACCAACGCATTTGCTCCATGTTCGCATGCTCGGCCAGCCACGCGAAAAGTGGATGATGTTGGCCAGGGCCCCACTCCTCCAAGGATTCGAACCAACTAACAAAATGATCTACATCGCCCAGGCAACCACGCGTTAAGGGTACGACCGAGCTGCGTAACTCTTCAAGAAAACGCCCTTCTATAAGGCGAAACTTCAGCTCATCATGCAGCTTTGATTCCCACGCAAGCGATGGAGTATCAATCGCTATACGTTTCTCATTGAATTTCGCCAATGACGAATGAAATGCAAATGGATCATGTTTAACTCTTGATGCCAGCATTGGGATTCCTCCAGTGCGCCTGATGTAACCGATGAGTATGGGCTATTCGCTCATAATGGCGTGCAGCATCGCCCTTATCGGCACCACTCCTCTGTTCGTTATTACACTTATTTTTAAACTTTTTTAAGCTCATCGAAAAATCAATGCTACTGATATTGAGGCAGCTTCAGAAAAGAGAGGAACGCATACGTGAGACAACAAATATGCTGCTCATAATCAATTGCAGATAAGGGAAAGACTGGCGGGAGAAGCAAGGTAGCCCAAGAAACAGGCTACCTTGTAACGCTGATCACATAATGCAGTGTGTCAGCGCGGTATTGCAGATGTATTTATTTTGCCGCTTTGCGTGGCTCTATAACGCGAAACTCACCGCTCAAATGCATCATGCTAAAGATGTACAGCATGCCATCGAAATAACGCTGCTCTCCCACGGGCATCGGCGTATCCCACAGTTTTTGCAGAAATGCGGTAGAAACATCGCCCGGTGTTGCCGCCAAGCTGCCTACTGCAGTTGCCGCAGCCATTCCGACTGAGTGACGGTCTGACATGGGTTTTCCGTCGAGCGTGTATTTATCAGCGAAGGTGTTTATGCCTTGCTTGAACAAGAAGTTCTGATAGCGATCACTCAATGCAACCTGGCGTGGGTCTTTGGCGAACCAGCTGTAATCCATCGCTATATTGCTCACGGTACGCCAGCTATCGTATGCGTAAATACTCGGTTTGCCGTCCCAACCCATGGAAGGCGTGCCGTTGTAATCGGTGCGATCAGCTGAAAGGCCAGTTTCAGGATGGGCAGCTTTATGGAATAAGTTACGGCTCGCCTCAGCTGCCCTTGCCCAAAACGCGCGCTCTTCTTTTGGAGCCCAGCGCGCCCAAAGTTCGTAAAATGCTGGCAAATGATAAGAAGGATCAGTACCTGGAAGATTCATTTCTGGTACAAAGCGAACCATCGCATGCTCTTCATCTACCATCGGGCCTACGCTAACTTCACGCGGTGCGTTACTACGTCTGGCTGGCGGCCAAGGCTTACCTTCTTTCACGGCTTTAGCCTGCTCGGTTCGATTGTTGGGGCTTGGCCAACCTGTACTTGGCTCAACAGCTAAAGGCCCCTTGGCATGAACGCGAAATGGAGTTGTTCCCGTTAACACACCGTGATGACGCATACCTTTTAGAATGATGTCTGCCTCATTCTTGTAGTTGTAGATCCCTTTTCCATTACCCCAGCGATGTGCGGCGAAATAGAGTGCCATTACATAAAATTCTTCACCATCCGGCGCGGCGCTGGTTGAACGCGGAGTACCGTCAGTATTCATCGACCACGCGAAATAACCGCGAGACGGATTATTGGGGTCAGTATTGAGCATGTATGTTTTAGACCAATTCCACAGCGCATCGAATTCGCGTTTCTTATTCAACTGCACGGCGATCATCATGCCGTAGCTCAAGCCTTCGCTGCGCGCATCGTTATTCGCCCAATCGGTAATGTACGCCAGAGTGCCATTTTCGTTGGCGCCCGTTTCAAAATAGACTTTCTCTTCTTGTCCATCGCCATGGAAGAATTGCTGGAACGCTTGCTCAATACGCGCACGAGTTTCGGCGGGCGTTTTGTTCAATCGCTCCACAAATAAATTCGCGTAGCGCCCTGTTTTGTAAGCGCCTGCGCCATCATCAAGACGCGGAGCAGTTTCCGCCTGTTTTGCATTTGCAGAAGAAGCTTCAGCTGCGACTACAGATGTCGTTGCCATAACACTTGCGACCAAAGTGATAAGCGTGGCGACACTACATAATCTAAATTTCAACATATTATTTTCTCTCTTGAGTAATTCTACTGTGACACGGAAGCCCCTACTGCTTTTAAGAATCGATTTTATACAGCGCACGCTTCCGCCGCTATTAACCCTGTTAATGTCAAAATATTCACGTCTCTTTACATAGGATTACAACTCATAACTTAAACGGTAAAACCATATTGGAGAAGCATGGCGAGCGATCTAAAAATATCGGAATAGCTGAGTGCCTGTGTAATTCGCGCTATACACCAGCTTCATAAACGTACGCTAACGTACCGTAAAGTCTTCAGCCAACTCTTAGCATTCTTCTTGCAATGTTGCACACACATTAATCACTGTTGAGGGCCTCACAATGAACTTCATTATCTGGATTTTTATAGGCGGGATAATTGGCTGGCTAGCGAGCATTGTTATGAAAACTAACGCACAGCAAGGTATTTTCCTAAACATCATTGTCGGCGTTGTCGGTGCATTCTTGGGCGGCCTACTTTTAGCACCTCTATTTGGCACAGGCACAATCAATAACGATGACTTTAGTCTTTCAGGATTATTCGTTTCATTTTTAGGAGCGATTATTCTACTTGCCATCGTCAATCTTTTTCGCCGCCGTTCTTAAGCTCAGTATTGTTAGATCTTTGCCTAACACGTGAGCTTACGCAAAAAAAATGGGCTTTAACAAGCCCATTTTCTATTTAAAAAAACCATCTAGTTGCTAGCGCTGGAATTATCTTGAGATTTTGATATTGCTCTTAGCAACCCAATATTTCTGACACCCGATTATTTTTAATTCAACCGCGACGTGCGGCTTCGATGGTGGCTATATCGATTTTTCTCATCGCCATCATCGCATCGAACGCGCGTTTAGCCGCAGCAGGATCAGGATCGGCTATCGCTTGGATTAATACAATCGGTGTAATCTGCCACGACAACCCCCATTTATCCCTGCACCACCCGCACTCACTTTCTTCACCGTCATTACCGACTATCGCATCCCAGTAACGATCTGTTTCCGCTTGATCTTCAGTTGCGACCTGAAATGAAAATGCTTCGGTATGTTTAAACGTGGGGCCACCATTAAGCCCCATGCAAGGAATTCCTAACACCGTGAAATCGACGGTCAGTACATCGCCTTGTTTTCCTGATGGATAATCCCCAGGGGCGCGGAACACTCCACTAACAAATGAGTCGGGAAAAGTTTTGGCATAAAATTGTGCCGCTTCTTCCGCATCACCATCGAACCAAAGACAAATAGTATTTTTTGCTGGTTTAGCCGCCATATCATTTCTCCAATATATTGAGTTACACCATTATTATGAACTTAACCACCCCGGCTCTTTTAATTCTCGGTTTTTATATTGCGTACTGCTTATTTAGTGCTTTGCCAATGCCATTGAACATAGAGGAATTCCCCATAAGCATGATAAATACATAACACTTACAATCATAAAAAACTCTAAATGATATGCAAAAATACTTACTTGATGTCCATGAAAACGCAAACCGAACAATAGTAGGCCGCCAAAAATTTATCCTAATTATAAACATAGCAATTTTAAGACGCCGTTACCGTACGACAACGAACTGATTCAGTTAAGCTAGACCACTATTTACGTTAATAAATATCCAGGGTAATCCATGAACTGCAGGGGAATGAATAGGTATTTAATCTTATCGATAAGTTTATTATTAGCGAGCTGTGCTGAAAAAGCGCCACCAAAAGGCTTTGAAGCTGTTGTACCACTGGAACAAGATCAAACGCGGCGCGACTGCCCTAACCTGATAGACATCTACAGCCTAACTCACGCTCAGGAACAAAACATACTGTTAGAAAAACCCATTGACGGCAAAAATTTTAGCTATCTGATAATAAGTTCTTTAGTGGCTAGAGAATCCTATGACTATGCTCTACGAATGGATAGCTATCACTTTCTTAACAACGCAAGAAAATTAGCGACCGATGATCCAAAAAAATATTCTCAATGGCGGGAAAGCACCTTGCGCCTGAGTAAAGGGTACTCAGAAGAAACTTTCGCCGACGTTCTAAAATACGGTTCGGCCTATGAACGTCAGGGATACTTCCGTATCTATGAATGCAGTAAAGGTTGGGTCAAAGTTAAAGAAATTGAAACCAGTGCTTGGGATGAAAAAACCGATCAGAATTATGTTAGGCAAGATGATGCTTGGCTAGCCCGCAACCAATATGGCGACTTGTTAATTCACACCATTAGCTACCAACAAAAACCGGGCTGGACTTTTTGGGCGGCAAGCGGCGGGGGCGTGCGATTAATTCGTATAAACGACCAATGGGATAAAATAAAAAAAGCACCCGATGCAAATTTCACTATGGCGTGGACTGAAGCAGATCTACCCGCGATTAAAATACCTATTAGCAATATCAGCGAATGCCGCCCCTTGTCCAAGCATGAAATCGTCGACTTTAATCAACGCTTGCTTCAAAGCGGATTAATCATCAAGCAATTTTCACCTAATCCCATGGTTGTAAATGACGGTGCCTGTACTCAACCTTCTCTACAACTGGGCTTCCTAAGCAAGAACAGCACTGAAGCAAAAAGCATTATCAAATTATTGGAAGAAGACCCCGTAGTAGATAATGTAGAACTGCTGGAAACTCGTGCAGATAGCACAAACTTGCATTATCTAGTGCAAGTGAAATTCCACTAAAATCAATATTGAAACAATTGATATTTAGGTGATATATCGACACAGCACTATAGTAATAGTTGTTCGCCTAGTCTCATCTGATACATCAAGAGAAACAGATCCATTTTGTGCTTCAGCCAGTAGCTTGGCCGAATATGTTCCTAAACCTGTTCCACCCGATTTTCCATGAGTAACAAATTTTTCAAAAAATCGATTTCGAATAGCAAGCGGTACCAAGCCAGTATTTGCAATGGTAATTCGCAACGGATTTTCATTATGCAACAGAACCTCAACCTGCGTTTTTTCCGGTGCGGCTTCGCACGCATTTTTGATAAGGTTTTGAAAAAGTGAGTAGCAAAGCATGGCATCGCCAATACTTTTTGGTGGCTCCTCATTAACGGCTGAAACATCCGTATCTACCGAAATAGTTAAATGCTTTTCAGAAAAGGTGTGACGTGATAATTCCACAATGCGCCGTAAAATATCACCAATTTTTACGGGCTCTGGATTTAATTTGAATCGCCCAGTTTCAATTTTATATAGCTCTGAAGAGAGATTGATCATATTCAGTGTTTGTAAAGCAGCATCTTCCGCTATACGCAGTTGCTCTATTTGCTTCCGGCTAAGCCCCATATCTTCGCCCAACGTTTGAATAATGCCAATGACACCTGCTATCGGGCCTTTCATATCGTGGCGAGTGATATGTTCAACATCTTCACGTAAGCGCGCATTCTCCAATAAGGTATCGTATTCCGCTTGCAGTTGTTTATGTAGTTCAACATAACGCAGGAAGTTGCGCACACGAGGAACTAAAAAATCCGGATTGATAGGCTTGGTGACAAAATCGACGGCACCGAGTGCCATTCCTTTTAAATGCGCTTCATCAGTTTCCATTGCGGTAACAAAAATAATAGGGATATGTTCGGAATTGGGATGTTCACGCATGCGTTGCGCAACTTCAAAGCCATCGAGGCCCGGCATCATAATATCCAGCAATACCAGATCAGGCGGGTCATCCGATGTGCAAATATCCAAAGCACGTTCGCCGCTGAGCGATATGCGCACACGATAAGTATCTTTGAATAATTGGAACATTAATTCCACATTATCAGAGGTATCGTCTACCACTAAAATTGTTGAACGTTTTGATTCAACTTTCAAACCAACAGATTTGCTAGATGATTGCGATGGATCTGTATCGGAATGAGATTGGCTTGGTGATGAAGCAATGACTTTTCTCGGTCTGGATGTCATTGCCATGGAAATACGTTCAGCCAAGCTCCCAGCCGTATAAGGTTTAACTAATAATGCATTCACTCCTTGAGCAATAGCTTCCACTACTCGCTCGCGCTCGGCTTCGGCGGTAATCATGATAAACGGAATATGGCAAAGTTTTTCGCTCCCCCTTACCGCGATCAATAATTCCAGCCCCGTCATGATGGGCATATTCCAATCCGATAACACCAGATCGAAGGGCTGCTGGTTCAACAGTCGCAAGGCTTCTGCGCCGTCTTTAGCTTGAACAATTTGCGTAGCGCCTAACAATCGCAGTTGCGCAGTGGTGACTTTTCGCATTGCCTCGAAGTCATCGACTACCAGTATTTTAGTGTGTTTGGTTATTGCCATAAATTCCCTCGCGCGCAAGCGCTCAATGATGGCTATGGTTTTTCTGTCATTGCTTTTTCGAGATATTCAACTTTTTTACTGATGTCGGCATCGCTATCTGCGTAGGCTGCTGCAATTTTCTTAAATTCATCTTGCAGCTCCAGAAACGCATCAGCCATGTCGGGATCAAAATGTGAACCTTTCCCCTCTTTGATAATTCCAACGGCTTTTTCATGGGGCATAGGTGCTTTGTAAACGCGACGGCTAATCAAGGCATCATAAACATCTGCCACGGCCATGAGGCGTGCAGAAATAGGAATGTCATCGCCAGACAAACCTTCGGGATATCCAGAGCCATCCCATTTCTCTTGATGACTGTAGGCAATCTCTTTTGCATATTTTAAAAACGGCATTTCCACGCCAAGATCTTTTTCGGCTTGCAAAATAGCATCTCTACCCAAGGTGGTATGGGTTTTCATAATTTCAAATTCTTCCGGTTCAAAGCGGCCCGGCTTTAATAAAATTCTATCGGGTATTCCTACTTTGCCAATGTCATGTAAGGGTGCAGATTTATAGAGCAATTCAATAGTTTTATCGTCATTTAGAAAATGCGCAAAGCGTGGGTTAAAACGCAATTTTTCTGCTAACACTTTAACGTAACGTTGCGTACGACGAATGTGATTGCCGGTTTCGTTATCGCGCGTTTCAGCGAGCGATGCCATTGCATTAATAGTGACATCCTGCACTGCCATAATTTCGGCCGTTCTTTTGTTAACCTCGGCTGCCAGGAATGCATTTTTATCTCTCAAAAAATCTTGCACGCGTTTTATCGCAAGGTGTGTTTCCACGCGTGCGAGCACAATCGGTGGAGAAATAGGTTTGGTAATATAATCTGAAGCCCCCAGTTCAAACCCGAGGGTTTCGTCTATGACTTCAGTTTTTGCAGTAAGGAATATAATGGGAATATCGCGCGTTTTGTTATCGACTTTCAAACGGCGGCACACTTCATAACCGTCTATTTCGGGCATCATGATATCGAGCAGTATTAAATCAGGCGGTGTTTCTGACTGTGCAATTTTTAGTGCACGCGCACCACTGTTAGCAACTTTGACAAGATAGTTGTCTTTCAGTAAACCGCTCATGAGCGTCAAATTATCCGGGGTATCATCCACCACTAAAATTATTGCTTTTTGGGTGAAAACAATTGCGTCTTCCATTTTTTAATTCCTCGTGGTGTAATTATTTAAATCGATAAATATTCCTACTAAACCGCCAGGCTGGCCATCATCGAGACGAAAGCCAGACACGCGGTAGAGAGTTTGATGAAAGTTTCCATCGGCGAACGGAATTAATACTTCCCGCTGTATTTCACCAACTTCTGCAATAACGCGCTCGTCTTCCTGTTGATAGGCGATACGGTCGGCTTTTGGTAAGTAGTCGAGATCGAGAACTTGTTTGCCAATTAAGTTCTCACGTTTGACATTAAAGGTTTTTTCATAAGCGCGATTAAAGCCAAGGAATCGACAGTCACGGCCTTTATAAAATATGGGGAACGGAATTGTGTCGATTAAGGCTTGTTGAAGTGATGCTTGCTGGCGTAGAGATTCTTCAGAAGCTCTTTGTTGATCAAACTCCAATTCGAGGGCTTGTCGCTGCTCCATTATTTCAATGTTTGCAGCGGTAATTATTTCAAACTCCGCTAATATTTTTTCCTGTTTGCTCGTCAATACATTGAACGATGCTAACTCCACGACCCCCACCAACTCCCCTTTTAGCATTAGAGGGTGTAACAAAATAACTTTCGGACTTGCTGCACCACTGCCCGAAACAATTTGAATGTAATTGGCTGGTAGTTGATTAATTTGCACAGGCTTTTCTTCAAGCGCGCATTGCCCTGCCAAGCCTTCGCCATAAGGAATCTCTTTACCGATATCGCTCACAGGAACGCCGTAGCCACCCACCAACCGCAATTGCTTTCGCGTATGATCAGCGGCATAAAGCAACCCAAAACCTATTCCAAATAAGTCACTCACATGACGCATAAACGTTTGTACTAGTTCAGCGTAGTTTTGTGCATGACGCAATTCAGCGGTTATTTTTGCGATAAGTGCACGCTCTTCAACAGCGGCGAGGTTATTTTCCTGTGCTTTAGTGCGCGCTTCATTTTCGTTTGCTAAGGATGTGCGAAGTCGTCGGGTGCGGTTAACTTGCTGTTGGAGTAAAGCCCCCATCAATAGTGCAAACAATAAAATAGATCCAAAAATAGTGAGCTTGCGCGAGGCGGTTAACCACTTTTCAGAATCCTCCAACAACACGGCTGACCATGCGCCATTAGGATCATTCCAATTAAGCTCAATACGTTCTGCGATCAGGCGTCTACCCTGCAGACTGATAAGCGATTGTGTAGGATCAAAATTCAAAACGGCTGGACTAACATTTTCAAAGCGCGTTCCAAATTGTTTAAGCTCACGAATTTTCTGAATACGCTTTTCGTCTAGCGCAGAGATAAGGTTTAATTGCCACTCTTTGCGCGAAGATGCAAACACAACACCTTGCGGTGATATTAATAATGCATCTTTGCTAATATTGCTCAGCAGTTTATCCAGGGAATTTTCAGCAGATAATTTGACAGAAATAACACCAATAATGTTTGAGTCATTTTCAGCTGTTTCGTGGATGGGCGCGGCAACAAATAAACCCCGCGAATCAGAATTGGTTCCGATTGCCATATAAACCGATTCTTGACCTTTCATCGCCAGTTGAAAATAAGGGCGAAAGGCGATGTTCTTGGTAGTGGATTTCACTCCCTCGGTATCATTGACGATGATTGATCCCTGTTTGTCGATAATATACATCCCCTCAAAATCAAATTGCTTGCGGGCAACTTGCAAGCGTTGCAATACATCAGGCGCGTCGAATCCGGTTTCACCCAATGCTGCTCGTTTAATCATAGGTTCGTTAAGCCCCAGCAGTAATGCGACTCCCATTGCGCGATTACGCGTGGTAGCAAGAGAAAGATAATCCTGTAGTTTTTCCAGTTTAATATTGAGTTCGGTGCGCACACGAGCGTCGGCATATACTTGTAATAGCTGAATTGACATCCAGCCTACTAATAAGCCGATGATCAAAGATGCCAATAACGGAAACCCTGTAAATGTACCTACTCTATTAAAGAAAGATTTCGAATTTTTCATGGTGCACTTCTATTTTCTGCTTCAATAATTGCATTGAAGTTTTCGTGCTCTTTAAGAATGAATAACGCTTTTTCGAAATCGAAATTTTTGATAGATTTTTCTAACTGCACAAAACCCGATGTATCCAATACCGACTGAATAACCGCGACATTTTCATCAAACAGGTCGCAGACTTCACTGTCATCTGCGGCTAGCAATGAAACTAATTTCTGTATTACTGGCTTAACCAAATTTATGTCGTAAGCAATAGCCTTTGTTTCAGTTTTGGGAGGAAGTGCAGACGTTAGTGCATTGCACAAACGAATGAGTGTAGCTTCAAACTCACTGAGCTTGGGCTCTATAGCCTCAACTGCCGCACCTGAACCGCACAACTGCTCCAACTCTTCCGCTTGATGTTGCAGTGCGCTAGCGCCTATGTTGCCGCACACCGCTTTTGCGGTATGTGCTATGCGCTCAGCGGTAGACATATCCTTATTGGCTAACGCGGAACGTAACTCTGCTGGAGCTGTTGATTGGCTTTCCAAAAACTTTCGTAGCATGGAAATATACGCGGGAACTTTATTGAGCACGCGTTTCAAGCCCAGCTGAATATCAAGGCCTTCAATGTCTGGCAATGTTGTTTCAATGAGTTGAACTTTCCCCGCGTCAACGTGTGCGGCCTTATAAGGAAAATTTGCTCGCGGCTTTATCCAGCGCAATAAAGTACGAAACAATTCATCGGGATCTATGGGTTTTGCGACGTGATCATTCATCCCTGCGGCAAGGCATCGCTCTTTATCCTGCGTCATTGCATTTGCGGTCATAGCCACAATAGGCAGTTCGTCGAGCGACGCACTTTTACGAATTTCTTGTGTGGCACTCACACCATCCATAACCGGCATTTGCATATCCATAAGCACAATGTCGTAGCTATGTTGTTTCAGTAGGTTCACCGCCTCTTCGCCATTATTGGCAATAGTAACGACAAACCCGGCGTCGGCTAGCAGCCCCATGGCAACTTCCTGGTTCAACTCATTATCTTCTGCGACCAGGATCTCAGCGCCAGCTATGCTTGAAAGATCTGGTTCGTTACCACCACGGTTATCTTCCGCATACATTTCTTCAAATTGCCCGCCCAATATTCGAACCACTGAGTCAAATAGAATAGAGGGATTAACCGGTTTTATAATGACGTCATCCAAACCCACTGATTCAGCAGCTTGCAACACTTCTTCACGACCATACGCAGTAACCATGACCATATACGGTTTTGTTTGCAGTGATAATTCGCCTATAGCTTTGGCAGTTTCAATACCGTCCATACCCGGCATGCGCCAATCCAAAAACACAATTTCATAGGGCTGCCCTGCCTGTGCTGCTCGTTGTATCGCAGCAATAGCTTCTTGCCCGCTGGCCGCTTCATCGACTTTGAATGACATTTTGCTCAGCAGAATATCCAGCACCCCGCGCGCCATATCATGATCATCAACCACCAGTGCGCGTTTATCTCTTAACGCTGGTTCTAGTAGTAAATTTTTCATGGGCGCTTCAGTTTTTTTCATGCGCGCAGTGAACCAGAAAGTGCTGCCTTCGCCATAAACACTTTCTACACCGACATCGCCCCCCATAAGTTGGGCAAGTTGTTTTGATATCGCCAGCCCCAAACCTGTGCCGCCGTATTTACGGCTGGTAGACATGTCTGCCTGCTGGAAAGATTGGAACAGTTTGGTTTGTTGCTCATCAGTCAAGCCAATCCCGGTATCACGCACACTGAAATGCAGTAATGCCTCTTGCTCATTTTGCTCTAGTACGTTGACCGCAATAACTATCTCGCCCTCATCAGTAAACTTGACGGCATTGTTGGCGTAATTAATCAGTATTTGCCCAATGCGTAATGAATCTCCATTCAAATAACGAGGCACGTTTTGATCGATACTGAAAATTAATTCCAAACCTTTCGCACTGGTTTTTTCCGAGCTTACGTTGGCGACGTTATCCAGCACCTTATCCAATTCAAAGTCGGTGTATTCAATGGAAAGTTTACCAGCTTCAATTTTAGAGAAATCGAGAATATCGTTGATGATGCCAAGTAGGTGTTGCCCTGAACCCTGGATTTTTTTGATGTAATCGCGTTGGCGTGGTGCAAGTTCAGTTTTCAACACCAAATGCGACATGCCAATAATGGCGTTCATGGGTGTGCGAATTTCATGGCTCATATTGGCGAGGAAATCCGATTTCATGCGCGTGGCATCTTCGGCAAGCTCTTTGGCTTTTTGCAAATTCTGTTCGGCTTCCCTGCTGATGGTGACATCCACTGCGACACCGTACATATCAGTGGCTTCGCCTTCAGCGTTGCGCACAATATGCCCCATGGCATGAATCCATACGATGCGGCCATCTATAGGGCGTTTGTAGGCATAGGTGACGTCGTACCGCGGAACCGTTCCTGCAATTGCCGCATTGAAATTATTCAATGCCAATTGTGCGGCAGTTTCATCACCCAGTTTCACATTTACAGACCATTCGTCCATAAGGTGGTAGCGCCAATCTTTGCGAGGTGGATCACCATAAATAATTGCCGCGCGCTCAGAGGAATTGTAGTAACCGTCACTCTCCTTAAGCGATACATGCCAGTAACCCGATTGGGTGAGTTCCATCGCTTGTTCGCTAAGGAAATTGGCTAGTTGCAATTGTTTTTGTACCACAATTCGGTCACTGATATCGCGAATGGAGGTACAAGCACATACCCCGCGTCCGCCTAAATCGGGTAATAGACTAAGCCCGATCTCAATGGGGAATTCACTGCCATCTTTACGCAGCCCCTTAAGATCTAACCCAGCGCCCATTGAACGGCTACCGCCGGATGCCATAAATCCGGCACGCTTCTGCGCATGCCCTGTGCGAGCCCCCATCGGTATCAGTTGATCGACACTCTGGCCCATAAGTTCGCCGTGGGTATAACCAAAGAGCTCCTCGGCCTTGGGATTACACAAAATAATGATACCTTGGGCATTGGCTACCAACATGCCGTCAGGCGCTGTTTCCACGATGCCGCGATACCAAGCTTCGGTTTGCATCAGCTCGAATTGCTGAGCCTCCATTTCTACCGATTGCTCTTCAAGCTGAGCAGCCTGTTTTTCCATGCGCAGCGCTTGCTCCTGGGTTTCGCTCAGCAAGGTTCGGGTATGGAGGCTGCGTTCGAGCAACTCCATACTCATGCCCAAACTTGGCATCAAGGCATCCAGCAAATCCATTTCGCGCTGGCCAAAAGGCTGGAATGACGCCAGCTCCAGTACGCCCAGTAAGCGCTCTTTGTGCAGGATCGGCAGCATAACGATGACACGGGGCAGACTTTCGCCAAGCCCCGAGTTAATGGAAATGTAATCGGCAGGAGGGTCAATCAAGGTGATTGGCGCTTTTTCAAAGGCACATTGCCCGACCAAGCCTTCACCTATGGCGAAATGCTGCTTAAGTTGTTTGCGCTCGCGGTAGCCGTAACCCCCTAAGAGATGTAAACCATCGCCCTCTTCGTTGACATAAAGTACGCCATGCCCGGCACTTACGAGCGGGCATAGCGTGGAAAGCACTGCTCGGGATAATTCGGAGAAACTATCGGCTTGCTGTAATTGTGTCGCAATTTCTGCCAGATGGGTTTTGCCCCAGCGTTGAAACTCCATGGCTCGGTAGACATCCTGCAGTTGCTCAACACCGCGCGCAATCACACCAATGTCGTTGGGATAATCTGTCAACGGAATAGCATCGCAGACATTGCCTTTGGCTAAATTATCAATCGCATAACGCAAGCGATTGGCCGGTCGAGTTATAGAGCGGCCAATCAAGATCCCTACAATTCCCCCAAATAATAAGCCTGCAAGCATTAGCCCCAATTTGAGCTGCTCGGTATCCCTACTTTGCGCGGCCATGGCCATGGCGGTTTCATGGGCACCGGCCTCTATTAATTCGGCCATTTGCTGTAACGAATGATCCGCAAGGTCACCTGCTTGGATAAATTGTGCGCCGGAGACAAACGCAATGGCCTTGCCTTGGTACTCCGCGTTTTCGTCCACCAGCGTAATGGCATAATTCGCATTGCGTTTATATTGGCCGAACTCAAGCTCGTACTCATCCAGCAGTCGTTTTACCCGCTCCCTATAAATACTGTTACGCGCCGCATCCAATTCTTTTTCCACGCCAAGAATGGCTTGATCAAATCTGACTTTGGCTTCACTGCGCTGCGCTGGGGTTGGGGCAAGAATATATTGTCGAAGGCTACGTCCTATCAAAATCAAATTGATATTGGTTTCCTTGATGTGGGAAATACCTAATAACTCTCTCTGATACAGTTCAGAGGCTTGTTGACTCATCGCACGCACAGTGAAGATGGAGTTAATACTCAGCAGCAATATTATTAATAACAGTACGCCAAAGCCAACCAGCAGCTTGCTGACCAAACTGCGTTTTTCCAGCAAAGCCCAAAACGTCTTCATGCTGCATCCTTATAATTGAACAGATTACTTTTCGTTCATTGTAATTTTTTGCGACGATACACTCGGTGATAATGATCGAGCGGTAAAAATAAGGTGTTCCCAATTAATCCAATGGTTTCTGATTGTCCGAGAAATAAAATCCCTCCTGGAATTAAACAATCATAGAATTTTTTGATCAATTTATCCTGCAATTCACTCTTCATATAGATAAGTAAATTACGACAACTAATAGCATCCACTTTTTCAAATAGGTTATTGCTAACAACATCTTCAACGTGAAATTGACAAGCCTGACGAATAAAGGGTTTGACCCTGAAGTATTGTCCGTCGCGGTCAAAGTAGCGCTCCAGAATGTCCGGTGCCATATTGCGCAATGCTGTCTCTGGATAACACCCCTGATCGGCAACAGCTATTGCCTGTTCATTCAAATCGCTGCCGATAACGCTTATAGAGTAGTCTGCAAAGCGACTACCCAACACTTCAGCAACGAGTATCGTCCAACTATAGCACTCTTCCCCAGAAGCGCAGGCGGGCACCCAAATACGAATGGAATCCCCCAGTAATTTATCCTTAAGCAATTCAACGAGATACTGTTTTAATACCGCAAAAGATTCGTTATCTCGAAAAAAAGAAGAAAGAGATATAAGAAATTGATGTTGCAGCTTGTGCAATTCGTCAGGATGTTTTTGTGCGTAAATTTGATAAGCCAACAGTGACGTTATATTCAACGCCGCCATTCGGCGGTTAAGCCTACGCAACAATGTCTCCTCTTTATAATGTGAAAAATCGATGTCCGTTGTCGCCAACACCGCTTGAAGCAAGTGTTTAAAAACGTCCGCATCACTTAAAGGTAAAGTGGCATTCGCGGGAATGAAACTCACCTTTTCCTGAGAAAAATGAGTTTCGTTATTAAGCCAGTGTGCAATCTGCTCAGGCGCAAGGATCTCATCGGCAAGATTGGCGCGAATGATACTTCCAGGCATTCCGTGCAGCTGAGCTGAGTCCAAACTCTGCGCAATGACTTTCCCCTTAGCAGCTTTGATAGCGCGACACCCCAACAAGCCATCATTACCAGCACCGGACAAAATAATCCCAACTCCATACCTGCCATCCTGAGCGATTGACTTAAACAGCGCATTGACTGAAGGGCTGGAGATTTGATCGCTGGTAACAGGCAACAGCTGTATACGCCCCTGCTGGATAACGCCAGTGACACCGGTAGGAATTAAAAAAACCTGATCTGCAACCAGCAGGTCATCATGTGTTGCAGCAACAAGGGGAAGAGCAGATAAGCGTTTTAGCAGCTTGAGAATCAAATCAACATGGTTATGCCGCGCCATATGTAGGGCAATAATATAAACACTATGACCGTCAGATCTTAGTGTGGGCAAAAGCTGGGCCAAGGCATCAAACCCTCCCGCAGACGCGCCAATCCCCACCACGCGCGAAAAACCAAGTTTTTTAATCAACATATTTGCAGGACGCACCAAGCTACTATCAAAAATGAAAACACATGGAAATTGTAGTTCTAATAGCAGGTCTTTGTGACTTTTTAATAATTCTAAAATACAAAGTGGCGCCCTAAGAGCAAAAGCATAAGGACTAGTCGAAGATGGGCTGAAAACACGAGCGCGAATAACGGGACATTGAGTTGTTACTTGAGAATTTGTACAGACGGGTCGGGCGGATTCGCAACCCAACCTGATAGACACCTACAGCCTAACTTCGGCTCAGGAACACCGATTTTTACAGAGAGGTAATTAAAAAAGTGAAAGCAATAATCGCAACCAGTACAACCAGTACCAAAATCTTAACAGGGCGTGCAGCGCCATTATTTTCAGAAGAAAAACCAAGCGGCTGCCACCTGAATGATGTTTTCCATTCATCGGTGCCGTTCAAATAGCTGGCGAATGCCATGGACACTTTCTGAAAATTTAACATGCCATCCGCACACTCGTAATGCTCAGCAAGCGACCCTTCTTGATATTCCAGAACATAATGACCATCACTTTTTTTACAGGTTTGGATATAGCTCACTTCATCTTTCGATAAAATAAGAAAAGAATCATCGTCACCGTTTAATGCTTGGAGTGAACTGATAATTAATGCTTCGTCGAGTGTTTGCGTAAGCTCGGTGTCGTTCAGCTCTAATTTCATTTTTACTGCTGTTTATTATTAATTATTTTTAACGTAGGTTGCGGGTAAGGCGTGAGCTTGCGAACGCTGCACCCTAACTTGAAGGAGTGTAGCCGCAAACATTTATTTTCATTAAAAAGGGAATTGTCATCTCCGCTGCGCGAAGATGACGACTACCTACTAAAAGGGATTTTCTTAACTAATTTCACTACTATGACCCCCAATTACTCCAGCAAAAAAGCGCGATCTAAAAGCTGCCCAAGGAGAGTTGCGATTTTTGGTTTATTTTTTTGCTGCTGTGATTGTTTTACAAAAAGCATCAATGACTGCCTTTTCAGGCGACTTAACACCACCAGATAATGAATATGTAATTGATATTTTGGAGTTCAATTCACTTTCTTTTTCCACAACCACGTTAAAAGGTGCTGTTTTACCGTTACCGTATGAGACGTCTTGAGCTGCAGAAATAATACCCATTTCTTTATCTGAATTAGTAATTTTCCATCCGTCCTTTACAACTTGTAAATATACATTTTTAAAGGCGTCAGAATATTCCACTCCTTCAACAACAGTCCACGTTTTATAAGTGGTTCCGCTTAAAAAGCTCCCTTCTTTTGTAAAATTGGTTTTGCATTGTTCTTCATCTGCAAAAGCCTGGAATGAAATAAGTAATGTAGCACAAGCCAAAATTTTATATCTCAACATAAATCCCTCATTTTTTCACCCTAAAATTTAAAGGTATCAGCTTCGGGTGAGGAGAAGCCAATGCCAAGCTCATTGATGTTTTTTAAGTTTCGGTTTTGTAGAATACTTTTGTGCAGCAAACCCACTAAACTACGACTTAAAAGCTGTCCAAGGTGCGTAGCGAATGACGTTTGGGCGACTTATTAAATGTCTTCATATCCCCACAGCACTAAGTTTTTGATAGCCGTAAACCAACATATAAATTTAATTCAGAATTAATACGTAGATAATATTTACACTCACAAAAAAACCATAAATAAAAACAAGAATCCTATACTTAATTATTTAATTTTATTATTTAGCACTATTTGCTAACAGAAAAATACACGACAGCTAAAATAACTACTCCCCATAAGATTACCTGACCTTGCAGAGCTTTTGCCTTTCTTTTTCTACCAGACCTTGTAGTTGGAATACCGGTGGTGTTAGCCACTTTTCGTTTTAGATTTCTTTTTCCATTCTTAAGAGAGTTCATCTCAGCTCCATTATCATTTAACACCTAGCTAAGCGACAGCTTGTAAGATGTGGTTTTGTGGATTATTTCTTGCGAAGAAAAACCGAAAAAGCGCAACTTAAAAGCTAACATGTCACGACTTGTTATAACTATTTTTTATCCCAACCAACAACCTCGCCATTTTCCAATGTTACTTTTAGCGCATATCTGTTCTTTCCAGTTTCATTATACTTCCATATTTCTTTTGTTTTAGTTTTCAAAACTTTTTGATCAATATCCAAAGGATTTCCCAATGAGTCACGAAGCTGTTCTTTAGATTGCCCCACCCAAAACATGCTTTTCATTAGTTTTTCTACAAGAGCTGTATCTCCATATTTTTTTAATAGTCTCTCTCTTTTCTTCTTGGTTTGATAGAGATTAAACCAGACTACAACAATTAAAAATATTAGTATCCACCAATACCATTCCATCTAACTATCCCTCAATATTCATATAACAATTTATTCAAAAAGCCAAAACCGCCTATTTACAAAATAATTTTGAAAAACATCATCCAAGATAAAAATGGAAATCCACGCTTCAATATATTTGGAAATATACGGCCTTATCTGACTCTAGTTATTTAATTTGTTTCAGCAAACACGCCAATATTAATCGATTTATGATTTGACGCAATTTCACACAATTACACGGATTAGTCAGAAAAGAAAGACGGGCGACAGTAACCAAAAAGACGAGATCAAAAAACGCAGACAATAAAAAACCCGAAGCTCTTGCGAACTTCGGGTTTATATATGGTGCCCGGTCCCGGAATCGAACCAGGGACACGAGGATTTTCAATCCACTGCTCTACCGACTGAGCTAACCGGGCGTGTCGTTGCAGGCTGGCTGCAAGAGGCGCGTATTAAACCCGCTGGCGGGGATTGAGTCAATACTCGCTGTGAAAAAAAGTCCTTTTTTATCAAGGGTTAATTAAACCCTAAGCCGATTGTGTGTTTATTGCGCAACTCTTTATGCATGGGCGACATGAGATGCATAACTAAGCCTTGGGCGGTGGAACATAGCCATCCGCTTGGTCGTATTCATCGCCCGATAAGAACTTGAGCATCTGTTCATTGAGGTAAACGCGGGTGCCCATATCCATCATATTCAAGCGCTTTTCGTTGATGAGCATAGTTTGGTGCGCCATCCACTCCTGCCACGCCTTTTTAGAGACGTTATTGAAGATATCCTGACCTTTAGCGCCGGGGTAAGGTGGCTGATCCACACCTTCGAGTTCTTCTTTATATTTACGACAAAAAACGAGCCGAGCCATAGGGATTCCTAAATGGGATAAGGGCATTCAAATTTGGACTGCCATTGTAAGTCGGATTATCTGCGTGGGTCTAATTGGCTGAGTTTTTCCAGCAGCTTTTTCACCGGCGCGGCCAAGCCCAAAGCTTCTGGCGCATGCAAGCTGTACCAATGGTTACCACCACTCGATATGCCTTGCGCTGGTTTTCCGAGCTGAATTAACACGGGGGTAATATCCAAGTGGTAATGACTAAACGTATGGCGATAGCTATTCCACACTTCGGTATTGATCACCTTGCCGAACTGATCTTGTGCGTGAACTTCGGCATCGGCATCTATCGCTAATTCAGGAAAGCTCCACAGGCCGCCCCAAATACCTTGGGGTGGGCGCTGCTGCAATAAAATTTCGCCATTGGAATTGCGCAGCATTAATAGTTGCACGGATTTTTCTGGCAATGTTTTTTTCGGCTTTTTGCCGGGGTAGCGCGTTTGCTCGCCCTGCGCGTAGGCAATACAACCCGTTTGCAACGGGCACTGTTCGCACTTGGGTCTGCTACGTGTGCAAATTGTTGCGCCCAAATCCATCATGGCTTGAGTGTAATTATTGCTGCGCTTTTTCGGGGTAAGTTCTTCGGCAATTTCCCACAATTGATTGAGCGTATCCGTTTGCCCCGGCCAGCCGTCAATTGCGCTATAACGAGCCAACACACGCTTCACATTACCATCTAAAATCGCGGCGCGTTTTTGAAAAGCAATGCTCACAATCGCACCGGCGGTTGAGCGACCAATGCCCGTTAATTCGCTAAGCGCTTCCACCGAATCCGGAAACTCACCGCCGTATTGACTCACGACCGTTTGCGCGCAGCGATGCAAATTGCGCGCGCGGGCGTAGTAGCCGAGACCAGTCCATAAGTGCAACACTTCATCGATAGGTGCAGCAGCAAGGCTGTGCACCGTGGGGAATTTTTGCGTGAAGCGCTCAAAATACGGGATTACGGTTGCGACCTGGGTTTGCTGCAACATAATCTCTGACAGCCACACGCGATACGGTGTGATGTTTTGCTGCCAAGGTAAATGTTTGCGTCCGTGTTTATCAAACCAGGTTAAAACGGATTGCGAAAACTTAGTTGTCATCTTTTGGCTTTTCTTCTTTCTTTTTAAACAGGTTTCTGAGCGTGTCTTTAGCTTTTTCGGCAGCGCCTTCGCCACCTAATTTTTCATCCAGCTTTTTGATTAACTCGGATTTCTTCTCTTCCACTTTTGCACCGTGCTTTTCTTTCAGTTTGTAGGCAGCGAAATCTTTGATAAGCGCATTGAGCATATCTTTATCCGGGCGGCAATCGCTCGCGGGGTTGATATCGGCGTATTTACCTTTGCAGCGCAATAAATTCATACTGCGTTCTGCCCAATAATTACTGGTCACAACACAGCCTTGCGCGCTGGTGTTAATACTAGTGGGCGTATCTGTAGCATCGCGTACCAGTTTAAGCGGTAGCGAGAAATCGTAACTGCCATTCACCAAATTAATATTGCCACTTGAACCCAAAAGTAATTTTTCTACGCCCGCATTTAAACTTTCGATATTAATGATGCGTTTAGCCATGGTAATTTTACCGGATAGCTCTCGCAGCTCGGTATAACCATTCCATGTTTTCTCTGGCGCTTCTTCGCGATTGACCAACGAAATAAATTTACAGAACTGCTGCTCTATGTTGAGCGGTGCCAAGCGCATTTTCACACCAGAGAACGTAGAGTTCGCTGTGAGCGAGGCCATAATTTGATTTTGCGAAACGCCCGTAGCTTGCCCGCGCGCATTCGCTTGAATTGCGCCAGAGAGCTTGAATTTTTCATCTAATTTTTTCGCTTGCAAGATTGGCGCAACTTCAATTCCTTGTAATACAGCTTCAAACTGCAATTGAGGTGTTTGGTTGCGAGTATCCACTTCTGCTTTTTGGTGAATATTGCCACTGTAGGCATTGGCATTTAATTGCTGACGCAAAACGCCATTCTTTGCGTTCACCGTTAAGAGTGATTTCTCCAACGCTAAACCCGTAAAGGTTAACTTGCTGAAACTGAGTTTAATATCGGCATTGAGTGTGCGCAGTGTTTCTACGGGAATGAGTGGTTCATCACCCGTGCCAGCAGGTGCTGCTTGCGCTTTTTCATTGGCTTTTGGCGCAAGGTAATCATCCAAAATCATTTCATCGCCTTGCAAATCTACCGCAAGCGCCTTGCTCGCAAAATCGGTTAAGCCAAGACTGCCTTTGAAATGGGTTTTATCTACCTGCAACTGTACGCCACTCAACAGCACATGTTTTTTATCGCCTTTAACATCGCTACTGAAACTAAACTCACTGAGTGATTTTGGATTAGCCGTAACATGATTCACAGCAAACGCGGTCATTAACTGTTTAAGATTGGTCGCCGGAATGGCAAATTTACCTTGATAACTCAGGTTGTTTTTTAGGTCGTCCAGTTTTAACGAATAGGTTAATTTAATCGCGGCTGAATTTGCTGCGCGAAGCTCTAGCTGTAAATCGCCTTTGTCGAGCGCTAACGAATTAAAGCCTTCACCAATCGCTACGCTGTTGTGCAGTTTAGTTTTTATGGTTGTTGTGGTGTTGGCTTTGGTATCGGTGATGTCGGTTTCTGCGGCAACATCTACATCAAAAGGTTTGCCTTTAAGATTTACATTATCCATAGCCACATTGATATTTTTGAGCGCTAGCTTTTGGCCGCCCTTCACATTGGTGTAGGTGATTTGGCTATTTTTTAGATTCACTTCTTCAATGGCGAGCTTTAACTCTTTTGCATCTGCTTCGGCGGGGGTTTCTGGCTGGTTTGCTACAGCGTCTTTAGTTTGTTTCTTGATAAGCCGTTCCCAATTGCCTTCGCCTTTTTCATCCACTTCAAGATCAATAACAGCGCCATCTACCAAGACATGCTTAACCTGAAATTCACCTTTTAACAGCGGAACAAATGCAACCAGAAAACTGGCTTTTTTAACATCGGCGATAATTTTTTGCGGCGCGTCGCTATCGGCAATGGAGACTTCATTGACCGCCACACCGATGGAAGGCCAGAACGCCCAGCTCAAATCGCCACGCATATTGATTGCTATGCCCCGCTCGGCTGCAACAGTCTGAATGCGTGGTTTAAACATATTTGCATCCACCACAAGCGCCAACACCATGATCGCGGCGATCACAAAGGCGAGAATATAAGCGGTTATTTTCAATACAGATTTAACGGCCATGATGGACTCCTTAATGATAATAATGGCGACAACTTAGCTACAGTATGCCTCTTAATAGGGATCAGTGTAATGACATGCCCGCATTCAGGTCTATACTAACGAGCAAACCCATCCATACTAGTATTCACCGAACCATACATGGCAATGATTCGTTTTTTGCAGTTTTTCCTTTTGCGCCTGCGTACCGGCACACCTTTGGCAATGCTGATATTGCTTGGCTTTACCATGCCCAGCAAAGCGCAGGATTCCCTTGAGGTGGGCTATACCGGCACAGATTCCATCAACATTAAAGATGATCGCAATTTGTATTTTATTGAGTTGCTTAGCCAAGCGCTTGCGCGTTCAGGCAAGCCTTATAAAACCGTTGTGCGGGTTCGCGGCGCAACTCATGCGCGTCAAATGCAAATGGTGGTGGATGGTTTGGTGGATGTACTTTGGGATGCCCCCGGCCCGGAAGTAGACAAGCGATTAATGCCCATTGAAATCCCCATTGATAAAGGTTTAATCGGTTGGCGAATTTTTTTCATTAATGCCGATGACCAGCCCCTCTTTGCAAAGATTACCACCGAAGCGCAACTCAAAAAAATCCCGCTCGGACAAGTAAAATATTGGCACGACACCTCTATTTTAAAAGCCAATAAATTCAACTTGGTAGAAACGCCCTCTTACACTGGCACCTTTAAAATGCTGATGTCCAAGCGGTTTAATTACTTTCCGCGCTCCATTGCTGAAATTTGGGATGAAGAAACCAACCAGAAATCCATGCTCAATAATGTTGTGATTGAAAAGCATTTAGTGTTGCAGTATCCCATCGCTTATTTCTTCTATGTAAACCCTAGCAATACGGTGCTGGCGCAGGATATTCAACAGGGTCTTGAAGCCATGTTAGGCGATGGCAGCTTTGACAAATTGTTTCAGCAATACAACGGCGAATTTATTGCCAAAGCCAATTTGAAAAATCGCCACGTTATTCGGGTTGAGAACCCTTTTATGACTGATGAAACCTACCGCCACTTTGAAAAATTTTGGTTTAACCCCGAAACGCAAAATACCGGCCTCCCTGCTGATTTACCAAAATAACCAGCGCTCAACCTGGGCTCGCCACTTTGGATTCAACTGGTACAAGTGCCCGCTGGCCGTTAGAATAGCGGCCTTTTCGTTACCCCCTTCCTGATATTTGAGGCACCTCATGGGTTTTAAAACCGCGCTTTACAACACTCATCAAGCAATGGGGGGCAAACTGGTCGATTTTGGCGGCTGGGATATGCCGTTGCATTACGGGTCGCAAATTGAAGAGCACAACTATGTGCGCCAGGCATCCGGCATGTTTGATGTTTCCCACATGACCGTGGTGGATGTTAAAGGCCAGGATGCCAAAGCCTATTTGCAATACCTACTCGCCAATGATGTAACCAAGATTGAAGCCGTACCTGGCAAAGCGCTCTATAGCGGCATGCTTAACCCCGAAGGCGGCGTGATTGACGACCTGATTGTTTATAACATGCCGCAGGATGCTTCAGGAGCATGGTTCCGTACGGTAGTTAACTGCGGCACTCGCGAAAAAGACTTAGCGTGGATGAACAAAATAGCCGCTGATTTTAAGGTTGAATTAATCGAGCGCGATGACTTGGCGATGATCGCCATTCAAGGCCCCAAGGCCATCAACCTGACCAAAACGGTAGTCTCAACAAATCGTGCTGAAGTCATTGATAGCTTAAAAATATTTCAGGGCCTGCCCGAAGGGGAATGGTTTATCGCCCGTACCGGCTATACCGGTGAAGATGGCTTGGAAATTATGCTTCCTAATACAGAAGCCGAAGCGTTTTGGAAAGCACTCCATACCGCCGGCGTTGCAGCCTGTGGTTTGGCTGCGCGTGACACCTTACGTTTGGAAGCTGGCATGAACCTATATGGCCATGAAATGGACGATAACGTATCGCCCCTTGCTGCCAATATGGGCTGGACAGTTGCATGGGCACCAGCCGAGCGCAACTTTATTGGCCGTAGCGCAATTGAAGCCGAAAAGAACGCTGGCCCCGCTTTTAAATTAGTGGGATTAGTGCTGCGTGAACGCGGCGTTATGCGCGCTGAACAGTTGGTGTCTGTAGACGGCAGCGAGCAAAAAGGCGTGATTACCAGCGGGACTTTTTCGCCAACTTTAGGCTATTCTATAGCCCTAGCGCGCGTACCCGTGAGTATTGGCAAACAATGCCATGTGGAAATGCGCGGCAAGCACGTATTAGTGGATGTGGTTGCACCCAACTTTGTACGCAACGGCAAACCTCTTATTTAACAAGATTTTTTAGAACATATATAAAGCACAGGAACATATCATGAGCGACATCCGTAAAGAATTGAAATACCTCAGCAGCCACGAGTGGGCACGCGTTGAAGAAGATGGCACCGTAACTATCGGCATTACCGATCACGCGCAGGAAGCGTTGGGCGATGTAGTATTTGTAGAAACGCCAGAAGTGGGCAGCCGTGTCTCCGTCGGCGAAGAAGCTGGCGTAGTGGAATCTGTTAAAGCAGCTTCTGATATTTATTCGCTGGTGAGCGGTGAAGTAGTTGCCGTTAACGAAGCTTTGGCCGATGCACCCGAAACCGTTAACTCATCGCCTTACGATGACGGCTGGTTCTTCCGAGTTAAACCAGATGATTTAGCAGAATTAGAAGAGGCATTGGATGCCCACGATTACCGCGAAATCATTGAAAGCGAAGAATAACTTTTTACTGTTTAAGCAAAAAATAGTCATAAAAAACGCAGCCTAGGCTGCGTTTTTTATTTCAGCTGTTGCGATTAATCCACAACAGAAAACGTTTTTAAATTTGCTGCAGCAACCGCAAAATACCTTGATCCTGCTCACCGCGCACACCGCTGAATGCCAAAATTAAGCGTTCACCACTCGCCGTTTTTGCTTCCATCCCACCGAGCCAGCCGATAAATTCCGGGTGCGGAATACCAAACTGTTCGGGGTCAAGATCGCCATTGTAAACAAGCTTTTCATAAGCGCCGGTTGCATAACCGGTAAGCCACACTTGCAAAGCTTTTTTAGTGGCGATTTGCGCGGTTTGACGCTGGCGAATGGGGTTGTCGCCGTACATTCTCAGTACCGTATCACCCGCTGCATTCATGATGCACAACACGCAATTGCCATTCGTGATTTGTAATTCTTCTGGTATCGATAAAACGTGTGGCAACAAACGCTCTACTTCATTGGCGATACTGTTGCAGAAAGATTGAAATTCACTCGTGGTCATAAGACGTGCTCTTGGTAAATTATTGTGGGGGATTTATACCGAAATAGAACTGAAAGGCACAGCAAGGAATTGTTTATCTTGTTAAATAAACGTGAACTCATTGCTCGTGGTTAGATGAATATTGCGACCAACGCCTTGTACTTTTACATCAATCAAAACGTCGGGCTCGGGCAACACGCCTTTGCCGCGCTCGGGCCATTCCATGAGGCAAATACTGCCATCTGAAAAATAATCACGAATGCCCATGTACTCTAATTCTTCGGGGTCGCCCAAACGATACAAATCAAAATGATAAACGCGACGCTCGGGGAATTCGTAAATTTCTACCAACGTGTAGGTTGGGCTTTTCACCGCGCCCGTGTGACCAAAGGCGCGTAAAATTCCGCGCGACAAGGTAGTTTTACCAGCGCCCAAATCGCCATTTAAAAATATGCACAGTGATTGCGGTTGTGCGCGAAAAACACGGCCAAGCTTTTCACCAAAGGCGACCATATCGGCTTCGTTATCGATATAAAATTCTTTCGTGATTTTTGGGCTATTCGATGACACGTTATTCACTCAGCAACTGCGCTACATAAGGAATAATATCGGTGGCGATTAAACCGCGTTGGCCGATTTTTTCAACTGCTAAATCAGCGGCGCTCGCGTGCAATACTGCCGCTAATTGCGCGGCTTCTTCTACGGATAAACCCTGTGCGATTAATGCGCCTGCAATGCCGCTAAGTACATCGCCCATGCCACCCGTTGCCATACCAGGGTTGCCGGCTGTAACTATGCCGGTCACGCCCGATTCGCCCTGCACTAAACTGCCAGCACCTTTTAGAATCACCGCGCCGCCGAGCTTTTGCTGAAGGCTGACTATTGCCGTAAAGCGGTCTGCATTAATGGCTGAATTGGTAGTGCCAAGTAACCGCGCAGCTTCGCCCGGGTGTGGCGTGAACAACCAGTTTTCACGGGCTTGGATATTGGGCAACACGCGGCCTTCGGAAAGAATATTGAGGGCATCTGCATCCACCACCATGGGTAAACCCGATTTTGCAGCAGCTTGCAGCATTTGCTCAGACCAAGGCGAACGGCCAAGGCCGGGGCCAATCACCAATACGGTGGGGCGCGATAGTAACTGCTCTAACTCCTGACCTGAAGCCACGCCACAAGCCATAATTTCCGGGCAACGCGTGAGGATTGCAGGCACATGTTCCGGACGAGTCGCCACGCTGACCAAGCCTGCACCAGAACGCGCTGCTGCTTCGGCAGCCATAATCACGGCGCCGCCGTAGCCATGATCACCACCGATAATCATCACATGACCAAAGTGGCCTTTGTGCGCATCTGCTACGCGGGGGGCGAGCAGCTCGAGTAAATCGATAAGGTGCAATTGCTCTGCGGTGGCCGTAGTTTGTGAATAAACGTCAGCGGGAATCGCCAAATCTGACAGCACCACTTCGCCACAAACGGCAGGGCCGCGTCCCGTTAATAAACCGCGTTTAATTCCGATATAGGTGATCGTCAGTTCAGCATTGACTACCGCGCCCTGAACCGCGCCCGTATCGCCATGCAGGCCAGAGGGAATATCAATGGCGAGGACGGGCAAGCCGTTCGCGTTAATTTGGGTGATAGCGTTCGCGAATGCGGGGCGCACATCGCCTTGCAGGCCGATGCCCAAGAGCGCATCCACAATCACACCTTCTGTGGGCACAATTGCATCTGCAAAAGGGATTATGGTTACGCGTTCTTGTACGGCAAATTCGTAGGCCGCACGTGCTTCGCCTGCCAGCTTATCGCCAGCGGTCAGTTGAATAACCTGCACTGGTAGCAGACGCTGGGCGGCCAAGGCAGCCAGGATATACCCATCGCCGCCATTTTTACCTGCGCCGCAATACACGGTGATTAATGCTGGCGCGGGGAAGCGCTCAAGCAGCAAATCAAAAGCCGCGCGACCGGCGCGTTTCATCAACTGGATACCCGGAATACCGCTGGCGATGGCGGCGGCATCCAGCGCGTAAACCTGCTCAGTTGAGTAAAGGGCATTGTCGGGCGCAGTGATTTTCATAGGGCACTCAATAGATAAAATATTGGAAAAAAGGAGCAAAACTCATGGCGGGCGATTATACGCAAGTTAGCGCACATATCGCATTGTCAAAAACCTCGCATCTCTAAAAAGGGCTGCGACTGGAATTTATAGCCTCAAAGATTCGCGCCACCTCATAATTAAACCTATAGTAGATATTCAGGATGATCTCACGCCTCAAACACTTTGTTACGAACCAGCGATTCCCCAATCACGATGTCACTACACTTTAGCCTCCCCAAGATTATTCAAGGCGATAGCGCCCAACTGAGCCAGCTGTTTCAGGCGGTGAATTCTGCATCCACAGCCGATTTGCGTGACACCACCGCCACGGACTTATGCACTAGGTTGTTTTCCGGGAATGTCTTTGACTCTGCGCTACACACTCAACTGAGCAATGTGCAACAAGCCATTAAACAGCAGATTGCGCAAGATGATAGTTTTTATTGCGACCCACAACACCCGTTGCGCAAGGCGTTAGAACTGCTACTTTTGCGCGGTAGAACCTGGTACCCGCGCGAATCAAAAACCAGCCAGCAATTTTTAGATAAGTTATCGCTTTTTATGCTCGGTTTTAAAAGTGCCGAACCGGCAAAACTGATTACATCACATATTGAATTTCAACAATGGTTAGAGGCCGAGGATAAACGCGCCAATATGTTGGAAAGCCGTTTATGTGAAACGGAAATAAATACTTTCAATACACTGAGCGCCGAATGCCGCGTGCTGGATCTCATTAACAGTGCATTGGCAGGCCGCCCATTTCCACACGAGTTGCAGTCGAGCCTGGTTTCCACACTGAAAAGTGAGCTGTTACACGCTTACGTTATCTCTGGCGAGAACAGCCCCTTTTGGAAAATGTGGCAGCGCTTATTGCCATCGTTAAGCAAAGTATTTGCAACTATTGTGAGCGAGAATCGCGATGAGGCTGACGAGCAAATACTCTATCGCACTATTCCCGCACTTCTGAATGAATTGGAACGCAGCTTAAATATTCATACGAGCAACCCGGATAGCTATCGCCAGTGGACTGAAATTCTCAGCGAGCAATTAATGTTGGCTATAAAAAAGCAGCCTATAGATTGCAGCATATTTAATGCGCTCAATTATCCCGAAGGCCATAGCAACGTAAATACCCGTGTGACCGCCGATCTTTTACAGCAAACCAACAGTTTGCAAGAAGGCGATTGGATTTTGTTCAGCGGCGAAAATGCACAAACCATTCGCTGCAAACTCGCACTCAAAAGTAGCGAGACAGATCAATTGCTCTTTGTGGACCATAATGGCCGCAAGGTGATGAATAAAAGCATCAAAGATTTTTCGGTGTGCCTTTCAACAGGCATCGCAAAAAAAATGCAGAGCATCAGTATTGACGACAATATCGTTCAAATTATTCAGGGCTTAATAGATACCAACGCCCAGCAACAAAGCGTGCGCCAAGCCCAACTTGAGGCCAAAAATAAACAGGCACTTGCTGAGCTGGCGTTACAACACAAACAAGAATCTGAACGTAAAGCCGCTGCCGATGCTGAAGAAAAGAAACGCATTATTCAGGAATTAAGTGCGCGCCGCTCTGCGGCACAAAAAGCCTTGGCAGAAGCCGCCACATTAGCAAAAGAACGCGCGGAGCGCGCCGCAGAATTAAAAATTGCGCAGGAGCGAGCACGCATGCAAGCAGAGGCGGAACAAGCCGCTGAAAACTTACAAAAAGTGCAATTGGCCAATATTCACATAAGCGCACTGAACTTGGGTGCACGCGTTGAGCTGATACAAAATAGCGAGCCGGTACGCTGCAAGTTGGCAGTTATTATTGCCGCCACAGGGAAATATATTTTTACCGATAACCTCGGGCGAAAAATTGCAGAATTCCAGCGCGAACAATTGGTGCAAGCGCTCATTAACAATCAACTGACACTGCTCAATAACGGCGATAGTTTTGACGATCAACTCGTTAAAGTCATTCGCGGTTTGCGCAAAGATGTATCCTAGTGACTTATTGTTAGTTACTCATTGCTAGTTACTGCAAAAACAGGAAACCATAATGACCACTGAAGATCAGCGCCAGGAATATCGCTTGGAAACCCAGCTAACCGTTTTTATAGAGCTGGGCGATGAAGCCGATGCAGAAACCACTATTGTTGTCAGCCATAGCCTGGATATTTCCGCCAATGGATTGCGCATTATTACTGACCGAGAGCTGCAGGCTGGCAGTATTGTGCGTGCCTGTGTACAAACTCAGGATATGCACCAACGCTTTATGCTCATCACCGAAATAAAATGGATACAAGCCTGGCAAAACCCCGGCGAATTTTTAATTGGCTTGGCGCTGTTTGAATCGGAAGATTCCAACATTGTGGAATGGAAAGAATTTATTGCCCGCGAATGTGGCGCCGAATAACGCTTAAATACAAATTCCCCAGTTGAACCTATTGCTGCACTTCCTTCTGCGTCGCCCAATATTAACCTCTCTTGCAATTCAATATCTGTGTCATGAGCTTCAACCAAATCAACAATCATATAAAATTACTATACGTTTTACCTGGTCTGAAAACATATCAACCTTAGTAAAAAACACACTTTATTGCACATTTTTATTCACTAGCGAACATGCGTTGATATTTAAAATATGCATGATCCAAAATCTCATTTCCGACTTAACACAAATAAAATCTTTTAAAGAAATAATCCGTAAATAAAATTTAATCTATGAATAAAGCCAGCAAAACCTAATCTGGTGTACAAGTACACATTTACAAAGTTATGTAAAAACTGTGTTTATCTTTTTTAACTCTGACAAACTTTCATCGCGAAAATCATGCAACCTCCCGCTAATTAATAACGTAAAAGGTGAAAGCTATGACTGTTTCAAAAACAGCTATTACTCAAGGAGTAATAGCGTCGGCAATAATATTGTTAATGACCGGGTGCGGCGGGGATGGAAAATCTAAATCCAGCTCCAGCTCTGCCGCTATATCTAGCTCGGTTAGCTCTGCTGCTGTCTCTAGCAGTTCTTCAATTGCACCAAGTTCCAGTTCCGCTAGTTCGCTTAGCTCGGCGAGTTCGATGAGTTCGTTAAGCTCATCCAGCTCCGTCAGCTCTGCAAGCAGCAGTGTTGTTAAAACAGAACGCCTTGTGCTTGCTATTAATGTAGGTTCCTCTGAAAAAGTGACCTACAACGGCGTAGAGTACCAAGCGGATCGCTTTGGCACGGGCGGTACTCAAAATGCAGTGACGGGCGATATTAAAGGCGTTGAAGAAGATGCGCTGTTCCAAAGCGAAAAGTACGGCAGCCAAACCTACAATGTGCCTGTTACTAACGCTAATTATCGCGTAGTACTTCACTTCGCCGAGCTTTACCAAACAGCTGCGGGTAAGCGTTTATTTAATGCATCAGTAGAAGGCGAATCTGTATTTTCCAATATGGATTTATTTACATTGGTTGGCGCTAAAGGTGCCTACACCCCTCCTGATGTGAATATCACAGTTGCCGATGAAAGTTTAACCATCGCACTGGAAACCCTTGCCGACAATGCAACCATAAGCGGCTTTGCTATTTATTCTATTGAAGGTGAATTTGTTGAACCACCACCACCACCGCCACCGCCGCCACTAGAGCCAATTCCGCCAGGCACTGTTAGCGCGGAAAACGCAGGTGCTGATTGTGCGGTTCCTATATTGCCCGCCATTGCAGATTTACCGGTGATCGCTAAATTGCCAGATCCTTTTACCAAAATAGAAGGCGGCCAGATTACCAAGAAAGAAGATTGGCGCTGCCGCAGGCAAGAAATTTTAAGACAAGCTGAAAATTATATTTATGGTTTCAAACCGCCTAAGCCAGAAGTGGTAACAGGCACGATAACCAACGACACAATTACCGTAAATGTCACTCACAATGGCAAAAGCACGACCTTTAGCGCCGCTATTAAATTGCCTAGTGTAGGCGCAGCACCTTATCCTGCATTGGTAGGGTTTGGTGGTGGGTTAGCAGTAGATTCTGCAATCGTAGATTCTGAAGGCATTGCCATCATTACCTATAACCCTTATGCAGTGGGTGCTGAATCCGGCGGCTCGCGTAGCGTCAAAAAAGGTGCTTTCTATGACATTTATGGCAGCGATAGCAAAACCGGCCTACTAGCGGCGTGGAGCTGGGGTGTAAGCCGCATCATTGATGTTATTGAACAAGCAAACGCAGACGGAAGCCTGATATTGGATTCCACCTATACCGGCGTAACCGGATGCTCACGCTTTGGTAAAGGTGCATTTACTGTCGGTGTGATGGATCAGCGTATTGCCTTAACCATGCCGCTTGAATCGGGCACGGGTGGCGTTCCTGCGTGGCGTTTACTGGCTGGCGAAAGCGCACAAAGTGCAAGTAGTGCTTACGGTGAAACCTATTGGTTAGGCGATGCGTTTAGCCCATTTACCAGCAGCGTTACCAAACTGCCGGTGGATACTCATGAAATGATTGGATTGGTTGCGCCACGTGGCTTATTTATTATGGATAACCCTCACATCGCCAACCTTGGCCCTAAAGCCGCCCATACTGCAGCGCTCGCCGGCCAAGAAATTTATAAGGCGTTGGGTGCAGAGTCGAATATCACTTACCACTCTAATGTGGCCAGCGGTAGTCACTGTGCAATACGCGCTGAATTTGCCGAACCGTTGCGCCAAAACCTGCGAAAATTTATGCGCGGTCAATCGGGCATAACAACGGGTGGAATAACCGCAAGCGCTAACGCACAAGGCGACCTTGGGTTGTGGCGCGATTGGACAACACCCACTTTGGAATAAACGCTTTTTGATAATAAAAAAGCCCAGCTTAAAAGCTGGGCTTTTTATTTGCCTCAAATTTATATTCACAGCAGGTGTTCGCCACTCAGCGGTCAATCTCGCCACTCTTCCTCAAAGTTCAACCACTCTCACGAAAGCCTACATCTATAGCCAAGCCCCCCTTTATTCTACAACCTCAATCAACTAACCCAAGTGGTTAAGGAGCAGAAGATGTTGTGCAAAAAAAACGGCGGTTATATCGCAATCATTATCGGTGTACTAGTGGCGTTGTTTGTTGCCAATAAATCTCATGCAGAAAGTTTTGAGGGGCTTGATGTAAAAGTTGAAGGCAAAGGCGCGGCAGTCATTTTTATTCCGGGGCTAAACAGCGCAGCTTCCGTATTTACCGAAACCTGCGCAGCACTTAAAGCGAAGTACCAATGTCATTTATTGCAGCTGCCCGGTTTTGCAGGAACTCCTGCACGAGCAATTAGCGATAAAGATTTCTTGCTGGATATGCGCGATAGAATCGAACATTACGTGCAAACTAAAAAACTGAAAAAAGTCACTTTGATTGGCCACAGTTTGGGCGGAACTCTGAGTTTAATGATTGCACAGCATTCACCCAATCTAATCACCAAAGTTGTTGTTATAGATGCACTACCCTTTTACTCTGCAATTCAAAATCCTGCGGCCACATCTGAGTCAATGAAGCCGCAAGCAGAACAAATGCGCACCATGATGATGAATCAACCACGTGAGGATTACTTGAAATTCGGCGCACAAAATCTTATGGGCATGAGCAATAACCCAGAACGTATTCCATTACTCACCGAATGGTTAAAAACTAGCGATAGCTCTACTACAGCGAATGCAATGTACAGCATGATGGTGACTGATTTACGTAAGCCCATCGCAGGTATAAAAGCACCCACACTGGTATTAGGTGCATGGGCAGCCTATAAAGCCTATGGTGCAACCCAAGAATCCACCAAAGCTATTTTTGCGGCACAATACGCTGAATTAAAACAAGCTGACATTCGTATGTCTGAAGCGGGCTATCATTTTTTAATGTGGGACGATGCCGCTTGGGTAAACCAACAAATCAACGATTTTTTAAAATAAATATATTGCTCACTGTTACATAAATTCAATCCGGCGCAAGGATGCGCTTATTAAACGTATAACAGGATAACATCTGAAGTGAAAACCACCACACTGACACTTGATCAACAACGTGAAGATTTTTCACAGCGTCGTTTTCTGGCGATGCCATTAGCTGGTGCAATGTGTTGGTCAATAGCAGGCATCACTAGCATTTTTGTTTCTACACACGTGGCCGCATGGGTACTGTTTAGTGCAACAGGTAGCGTTGTTTATCTGGCAATGCTGCTTACTCGTTTTACTGGCGAAGATTTCTTTAGAAAAGATAAACCTAAAAATAGTTTTGACGGATTATTTTTACGCTGTATAGCAATGGCAGCCCTCGTTTACAGTATCGCCATTCCGTTCTTCATGATGGATGCGCGCTCACTCCCACTCAGCATTGGCATTTTAACCGGCTTAATGTGGCTGCCCTTCTCCTGGATTATTCAACATTGGGTAGGCACGTTTCACGCGATTTGCCGCACACTGCTGATAGTGGCTGCGTGGTATATGTTCCCACAACAGAGTTTCATCGTGATCCCTGCACTTGTTGTGTTAGTTTATGCCATTAGCATTTACACATTGGAAATGCGTTGGCGTAAACTTTCGCAGCAGAACCTCTAAAACGGATAGCCTCGATGCATGAGCAACAATAAAGATAAAACCACACAACGCTATTTAATAGCGCAATGCTCGTTTTGGTGCAGCTATGGCGCACTTAACTTAATTTTCATGACCTTATGGGGCGCAACCCTATCGCCTTTTTTAATCATACTCTTTATTGCTCTCGCCCTAATACTCGGTTTGATTACCCATGGATTTCGGCATTTATATAAAACCTACGCAAACAATTGGACGCTACTGAAAATCAGTTTGAATCTAATTTGGCTAATTCCTCTAGCCGCATTGCTTGCACAATTTATTTTATTTATTTTTATATGGGCACTAATCACCTTATTTCCTGCCACCGCTGCTGGAGCTCAACCTACCAGTACAGGCGGCATGATTGGCTATACAATAAATTACTGCATTATGTTAGGCCTCTGGTGCACTATTTATTTATTGCGCGCCGAATTTCACAAGCGCCGAAATTCGGAAATCGCCCACTGGCAACTACAAGCACAACTTAAAGAAAATGAATTGCAGTTTTTACGCAGCCAAATTAATTCGCACTTTCTTTTTAATGCAATTAACAACCTGCGCAGCCTTGTTAAAGAAGATGCCGAACACGCGCGCGAAGGCTTGGCCAACCTCTCGGTATTATTGCGCGGCCTATTAAATAACGACGGCCAACAACTGGTAACCCTGCGCGAAGAAATGGAATGGGTAAGAGGCTATCTTTCGCTAGAAGCATTACAATTTGAAAATCGCCTAAGCACGAAAATTGAAGTCGATGAAACCTTACTCACAGCCAAACTACCGCCTTTAATTCTGCAAACATTGGTAGAAAATGCGATTAAGCATGGCATAGCTGCACGCCGCGCTGGCGGGCACCTAACCATCAGCATTCAAAAAACAATGCCAACACATTGGCAAATAAAAGTGATTAATCCCTTGCCAGAGTTTCAGCCTACCCACCAAGGTAATAAAATTGGTTTGAACAATGCGCGCGAACGTTTGCAAATTGCCTTTGGTGAACAAGCCCGTCTCACGCTAGATATTGCTGAACAAGTGACTGCGACTGTAGAGATTCCCCTATGAAACTATTAATTGTGGATGATTCTCGCCTAGCGCGAAAAGAACTCGCCGACATGTTGGCCGACGTTCCCAACACAACATTGATAGCAGAAGCGGTTGATGTGAGCAGTGCAATAGCCGCTATTAATATGCACAAACCCGATTTGGTGTTATTGGACATTCACCTGCCCGATGGCGATGGTTTTGATGTGCTTGAAAAAAGTGATTTTACTCCTCAAGTGATTTTTACCACTGCCTACGAACAACACGCACTGCGCGCCTTTGAATTTAATGCGTTGGATTATTTATTAAAACCCGTCACCCAAGAGCGTTTAACGGCGGCCATTCAAAAAAGCATTAGCAAGCAAAACACGCCCGCCCAACCAACAATTGCAAGCACTCCCAAAACCCGCACCGATCAAATTTTTGTGCGCGATGGCGAGCGCTGCCATTTTATTCGTTTGAGCGATTTGCGCTTAATCAGCGTGGAAGGAAATTATGTGCGTTTGTTTTTTCTCAACACCAAAACGCTATTAGCGCGCTCACTCAACCACATTGAAGAGCGATTAGACCCTCAGGTATTTTTTCGCGCGAATCGCCAACAAATCGTGAATATGGATTATGTCGCCAAAATTGAACCATGGCTCAACGAAGGGCTACTAATTAAAATGCAGGATGGAACTGAAGTGGAAGTGTCGCGCAGGCAGGCAAAGGAATTAAAGCAAAGGTTGGAAATTTAAATAGAAGCTTAACTCAGTGAGTTCAGCTTCTATTTTTACACTTAAGTGATAATTACTACTTCAATAAATACACCACATACACTTGCGCTTTGGCTTTCATAACACCGGGCTCAAATGGTTCTGGCATTCCAACAGTTTTCCCAAAGGCATCAGCTGCAGATTTCCCCACTATCGCACGGCTAACTTGCAAGGTGTAGCGCTCATTTTCGCGTGTGTTAAATTCGGATATTGAGAATGGTTCGCCTAACTCTTTGCCCTCGGCTTTAGCTAAGCGCTCTGCTCTTGATCTTGCATCAGCTATAGCCGCAATTAAGGTTTTATCAGTAATACCTTTGATGTCTGCTACCGATAGTTTGGTATCTACCGTTTGTGAAATTTTTGCATCGACAAAGGCTTTCATGATTTGCGGATATTTACTTAAATCTTTCAAGGTAATATCCACTTGGCGCGACACATGATTTCCACTGAACACGCGGCCCTGATCCTTATAGTCATATTGCGGGGAAATCGATAAAGCTGTGGTTGCTATGGCATCGGGTTTTAATCCCAATCTTTTACAGGTATCAATCAACAATGTTGAACGCGCATCCACATCCGCTTTCGCCTTGGCAAGATCCATATCGGTTGTTTCAAGCAACAACGTGAAGGTCATTACATCTGGCGCAACATCAAGCTCTGCAGAACCTTCTACATATACATGCGGTTTGTCTGGCAAAGGCGATGCAATCAATAAGCTGCTAAATAAAGACAATGTTGCGAATAGGATTACTTTTTTCATGCGGTAAATCTCCAAAATAAAGTCTGCTGACTATATACGTCTCATTTCTGGCAAAATAGCGGCTCAATCTGGCTGACCGTTTATTATGCACACTGCCCTTTCAACTCCAAGCGTAGATCTCAATCAACTCGCCGCCAATATAAAAACCTGGGGACGCGAGCTGGGCTTTCAGCAAGTCGGCATTACCGATATAGACCTAGGCGCGGCAGAGGCTCACTTGCAGGAATGGCTCGCCAAAGGTTACCACGGCAGCATGGAATGGTTGACTGCGCATGACAACAAACGTTCACGCCCCGCCGATTTGGTGCCCGGCACTCTTCGCGTGATTTCGGTTCGCATGGATTACTTACCCGGCGATACCCAGCAAATCAAAATATTAAAAGACCCAACCAAAGCCTATATTTCACGCTATACCCTTGGGCGCGATTATCACAAACTAATTCGCAAGCGTTTAAGCACACTCGCCAAACAAATAGACGATGCCCTACCCGCTCACTACCCCAAAGACCACGAATGGATAAACCGCGCCTTTGTGGATAGTGCGCCTGTTATGGAGCGACCGCTGGCAGAAAAAGCCGGTTTAGGCTGGCAAGGCAAACACACCTTAATCATTAACCGTAGCGCCGGCAGCTGGTTTTTTCTGGGCGAGATCTTTACGTTTTTACCCTTGCCCATCGACCAAGCCGATCAGCACAACCAATGCGGCGAATGCACTGCTTGCTTAAAAGTCTGCCCAACCGATGCGTTTACCGCCCCCTATGAATTAGATGCACGCCGCTGTATTTCTTATCTCACCATCGAAAACAAAGGCGCTATTCCGCTGGAATTTCGCGAACCCATCGGCAACCGTATTTTTGGCTGTGACGATTGCCAAGCCATTTGCCCTTGGAATAAGTATGCACAATTCACCCAAGAAACAGATTTTTTACCGCGCCACGGTTTAGCTGATAGCGATTTGATAGCACTGTTTAATTGGACGGAAAAGGAATATTTAGCCAATACCGAAGGCTCTGCAATCCGCAGGATTGGCTACGAAGGGTGGCTAAGAAATTTGGCCGTGGGATTAGGCAATGCACCCAACGATATACGGATTATTGAAGCCTTAGAAACTAAAAGAGAAAGCGTATCGCCACTGATTCGGGAGCATATTGATTGGGCGTTAGAGCAGCAGGCGAAGGTGAATCATCGTCGCCAACGGAAGATCAAAAGGAATTAGTGTCGGCCTTTTTTACACCGCAATTCTGATTGATGCGCCAAAACCGTTTGAAATCAAGCCTATTGAGACATGGCTCACAGTTTGCTTAAGGAGAAGCGGCTCCCATAAATGACTAAAATTAAGGAAATCTCTAATGACTTTTAAGTTCAAAAATCTCTCGCTCGCTGTAGGCTTAAGTGTTGGCTCAATATGCGCTCCTGCGCTCGCAGTGCCTATCACAACTTCAGTGGAATCAAGTGTTGTTATTGATCAGAATGGCGTAATCAACTCACACTCAGATGGCCCTGGCTCTAGCGCTTACTCTTATAAACACGAATATGTAGGCTACAACAGATACAGCTCAGGCAATGCAAACGGTGACGATAGCGGCAGAAGCTATTTAACCTCGGAATCAAGCGTTAATGTTTCAACCGTAACAAGCACTTTTCATCAATTAGCTAAAGTTACTAATGATGCAGCTACCGCCCAAGCATTTACCTTTAGCTTTTTAATTAATCAAGGTAGCTTATCTGTTTACAAAAACTACAACACCACCTTGCTTGGTAGCGATTTTTACAGTGCGTCTTACTCAGCAGACATTCGTGTTAACGGCGTTTCTATTTGGAATAGTGCAGCAACCCTCACTAACGATGCCACCCAGTCTAACCTTACGCAAAGCGGTACTAGTTTAGGTTCTTACTGGTCAGGAAATGATTATTACTCCTGGTCCCCATTTGCTAAAACATTAAACTTGGGTACATTCGCCAGCGGTGAAGAATTTACTCTCGATTACTTCCTGACTACAAACGTGACTAATAGCATTTTGAATCCTGGCGTTTGCGATGGTTACGGCTACGGCTGTACCAGCCGCGCGCAATTTGGTGACCCAAATGAAATTGCGTCAGCCATGAATGAAGACACTATCAAACCTGGTGTTACCGCGAGTGTTCCAGAACCGACTAGTTTGGTTTTGTTGGGTGTAGGCCTTGCTGGCTTGGCATTCCGTCGCAGAGCAAAAAAATCAGTTTAATAGCTTTTTTACAGATATAAAAAAGGGCTCATTTGAGCCCTTTTTTATTATTCATTTTCACTCAGAATCTCGCAGATTGCTTCTGTCATTACTGCATATTGTTCGCGCTGATCAAAACCAAAATATTTTTGGTGGAACATTCTCACCCTCTCCCCTAGCAAGGGGCAATCTAATGCCTTTTCTATTACGCCTTGGTAATCTGGAAAATCTTGTTCAGGATTTACCCCGTAAGCCAACCCTATAGAGATAAGTTTTTTGCAAATCATTCTTTGCTCAAACTGCGTAGGAACTAAAACCTGGCGAACCCCCGCTAATGCACACGCAGAGACAGTGCCTATTCCAGATTGGCTAATAACCAATTGCGCAGATTCAACAACCGCATTCATTTTTACCGGGCTAGATTCGATTTTTAAATCGGCGCGGGAATAACGTGAAATTAAATCTGCCGATGCGCGCGGAATATGAACCAACTTGCTGCCGGCGACCTCCTGCAATTCAGCCAGAAGATATTCCATATTGGTAATTTTCGGCGTTATGTAAGCAAAAATTTTAGGGCCGGGAACATCGGGCCATGCAGGTTCAATGCCGATGTCATCAATGAAATAAGGGCCCCAATATTCGTCACCCTCCCGATTGATATAGTGATCCAATTCTGGCGTGGTACATAAGAAACGCTCTGCCACCTCAAACAGATTAAAGATTGCACCCAGCGGAGCGCAATTAAAATGCGTGAGCACCGCATTCATACTTTGCAGCACAGGCTCATTATGTTGATGCGCAATAGCTTCAGGAACATTGCCCCAAATATGAAATACCGGCAAAGGATTTTGCAGCGGAGGATTAAAAAAACCGGAGCCAAACATGGTTGCAGGCAAACCTAAAGTACGCGCAGCCAAAAGCGCAGTGGGTGCGTGATCTGCGATAATAATATCCGCATCCAACAACACAAAAAGATCGCGCCACGAGCTTACGTAAGAGGTAAGGCGATGAGTATCCAGATAGCCAATTTGCGCCAGTAAATCTGTGTAGGTGTAGGTGCCTATTGCGGCGTTAGCGTCATCTCTTGGAACGGGTGCCTGAAAATAACGAGCACCCGTATCACCCAGTAGCTGATGCGCAAAGCCCAGATCATAGATAACAAAATCAACCTGCAAACCGGCCTTAACTAATTCACGATAAAAAGGTAGAAAACTAGTAATATGGCCGTAGTTTCCACCAAGCTCCCAACAATAAACAACCTTTTTCATTTGAGTTCCCATCAACTACATCATCAATAAAAGCGATAAAAAATAAATAGAGCAATCAGCATGATTCAAAGCCTTGAGTATATACAAATTGAGCCCACTACACGCTGCAACTACACCTGCGGCTTTTGTGCAGGCAGGCATATGCAACAACAGGATCTCGACTTCGAAACGTTTAAAACGCTCTTGGATTCTACCCAAAACCTTAAACATATTGAGTTGCAAGGTGAAGGCGAGCCGCTAATGCACCCCCAATTTTTTGACATGATAGCTTATGCTCGCCTGCGCTTTCCTTCTGCTGCCATTTCATTTATTACCAATGGCAGCCTTTTTACAACAGACAATATTGCCAAGATTATTGCCGCCAATATTCACACCATTCTGATTTCAATTGAATCTGCAGATGAAGCTGAGTTTCAGCAAATAAGAGGCGGAAAGTTAGCTAAAGTAAAGCGCGGAATAGCTGAGCTTATCGCGCAAAAAAATGCACTCGCCAGCACCTTGAAAGTGGGCTTTGCGGTTACGGTATTGAAACAAACCGTCACGCAAATTAATTACATTGGTGAACTCTACAAAGACCTCAACATGGATGGAGGCATCAACATCCAACCACTACAGGGAATGGATTGCTACGCCCAGTTTTATACGCCGGAAATGAAACAATCATTACTTGGGCACGAAGACAGAGCCACATTAAATTCACTTATCGCCAGCGATAGAACAGTCAAAACTGCTTATAGAAGCTATCAAGCGCAGAAAAGCTTTTATTCGAGCTTATTCTCAAGCATCCCTGAGTACATTAATGCTTGCGCCTGGCTTGAAAATGGCCTTTATATCGCTGCAGATGGGGTTGCCGCGAGCTGCTGTTATGTAAAAAATACGCAAAAGGATGGTTATGCGCCCATTACCACCAGCTTGGAAAGCATACTCGAACAACGCGCAGAACTATCCAGACAGCTAGGGGAAAACAAGGTGCCCGCTCAATGTCAGGGATGTGGAATTGCTTACAATGTTATTAACCGCAACAAAACTGGCCATAACTGATACCTATAAAGCAATCCAATCGTCTCAATAGCCGCAATTTCACTAGGAATTTCCCCGCCAAACGGGAATAATAGCGCCCCCAAAAGAGCCTCGCGCCGCGCCCTCATTTAACCAAGGCAGCGAAGCCGCAATACAACGGGTGTTTATACCTTGTAACTAGCGCCAACCATTGGCATACAAGGCTTAAGCTTCGGTCGCACCCAAGTTCTCTACCCTTGATGTTTCTACCCCTGATGTATCAACCACAGACGATAGGCTACGAATTTTATGAAACCACTTTCTGATATAGGCTTGGTTGGCCTCGCCGTAATGGGCGAAAACCTCATTTTGAATATGGCTAGCAAAGGCTACACAGTTACCGCTTACAACCGCTCAGTAGATAAGGTTGATAGCTTTATTGCAGGCCGCGCAGCCGGTAAAACCATTCGCGGCGCGCGCTCAATTGAAGAGTTAGTAGCCTCTCTCGCCAAACCGCGCAAAATTATGTTGATGGTTAAAGCAGGCAAGCCCGTTGACGATTTCATCGAGCAATTAATCCCTCATTTGGAAGCTGGCGATATTATTATCGACGGCGGCAACACACACTTCCCAGACACTGACCGTCGCACAGAATACCTTGAAAGCAAAGGTTTGTTGTTTATCGGCACCGGCGTTTCTGGCGGTGAAGAAGGCGCATTGACTGGCCCATCGATTATGCCTGGCGGTTCACCTGCAGCATGGCCACACGTAAAAGAAATTTTCCAAAATATCTCTGCCAAAGTTGCCGATGGCAGCCCCTGCTGTGATTGGGTTGGTGAGAAAGGCGCTGGCCACTTTGTGAAAATGGTTCACAACGGTATTGAATACGGCGATATGCAATTGATTTGTGAAGCCTACCAAATCATGAAAGAAGTGCTCGGCATGAGTACCGATGAAATGCATGAAGTGTTTGCCGAGTGGAATAAAGGCGAACTCGAAAGCTACTTGGTTGAAATTACCCGCGACATTCTTGGTTACAAAGAAAACGGCGAAGCATTGGTAGAAAAGATCCTTGATACCGCTGGCCAAAAAGGCACCGGCAAGTGGACTGGCGTTATCGCACTCGATTTAGGCGTACCACTCACGTTGATTTCTGAAGCGGTATTTGCACGTTGCTTGTCTTCACAAAAAGAAGAACGTGTTCAAGCCTCAAAATTAATCAGCGGCCCAGCAGTGAATTTCACTGGCGACAAAAAAGCGATGGTTAATGATTTGCGCAACGCATTGTTCGCATCAAAAATCATTTCTTACACGCAAGGCTATTTGTTAATGCGCGAAGCGGGTAAAGAATACGGCTGGCATTTGAACTACGGCGGCATTGCTATGATGTGGCGCGGCGGTTGTATTATTCGCTCGTCTTTCTTAAGCAATATTAAAGACGCGTTTGATAAGAACCCAGAGCTAAACAACTTGTTGCTGGACGATTACTTCCGCAAAACCGTTGAAGCCGCGCAAGCAGGCTGGCGTCGTGTTGCAGCAGCGGCAATTGTGAATGGTATCCCTGCACCAACCATTACCTCTGCATTAACATACTTCGATGGCTATCGCACTGCACGCCTGCCAGCAAACTTGCTGCAAGCCCAACGCGATTACTTCGGCGCGCACACCTACGAGCGCACCGACAAACCACGCGGTGAGTTCTTCCACACCAACTGGACTGGTCGCGGCGGTCATACCTCGTCTTCGACTTACAACGTTTAAGATTTTAAATGTGATGTAAAAAACGAAAAGCCGAATCAGACATGATTCGGCTTTTTTCTGGTTAAAATATTTTATCTAAACATTCGATAAATGAGCATCTACTGCAAGGAAAAATCATGAAAAAAATATCTACGCTCGCTTTCATTGTAATCGCAACACTCGCAAACCTTGGGCATGCTGATGAAGTGAAAAATCCGTTGCATTATCTCCCACGCGAATTGGAAATTGAGCTGGCATTATCTGCCGGGCCAGAACAGATACGGAACGAGGCTTCTGTTTATATTTTCGGAAAATCCGGTTACGAAAAAGTACGCGATGGCAAAAATGGTTTCATCTGTTTGGTGAACCGCGATGGCTATCAAGATGGTGGGCAAGCACTCAGACCGACTTGTTGGGATCCAGAAGGAGCCAACTCGATTGTTCCGGTTATGCTTCGTGTTGGGGAATTAATTGTACAAGGCAAGTCTGCAGCAGACATCAAAAAAGATATTGATTCAGGTTTTGAAACCAAACGCTTCCGCAGCCCTCAAAAGGCAGGTATCGCCTATATGCTAAAAGGTGATGTGGCGTTCGATGAAAAGAAACAACAAATTTCTGAAACCCTATTTCCTGGTCATTACATGCTCTATGCCCCTGGCGTGAGCAATAAGGATATTGGTGTGGATCAGAAGGCAATAAATCCATCCTTACCATTTGTTTATGATGGTTATTCCGGCGGAACTCGAACCGCCTATATTATTGTGCATGCGGCAGAAGCTAAGGGACATGCTCACTGATTGGCAAACTGTACCTGTGGACAGTACGCAGGCTTGGTATATTCACATGGATGTGAAGTCATAGAACAACAAGTCACCAATCATTAACTTAAAACTTTTTTAACTTTCAACTTAACCAAATACTTTTGTTGACTATTACTGCCCAACCTACAGAAAGCATGGTAACCACTCCCCCGCCTCGACCTTTTGTTATCATTTGCATTACTCCATACAGCAGTTGCTTATTGGACGTTTTCATAGATGGCTGATACCTTGCAGTCATTTTGACAATATATCGCCCTAGCAGGGCTTCCTTTGTGCTGGCGACCAGCATATACTTTTCATACAATATGATTGCGCAATCTTTAGGGTGACTATGAGCATTTTCGGAAAGTTATATTTGGATGGTGAGTGGCATCTTGGGCAAGGTGGAACCTATCAAGCAATAGATCCGTCCACAGGAAAGCCGCTTGAGCCAGCCATGGGTAAGGCGACCAAAGCACAAGTTGAAGTTGCCGTGGCCGCTGCACATCGTGACTCGTTAGCGTTCGCTAAAATGCCAGCCGCGCAACGTGCCGTGTTCCTGCGCGAATGCGCAACGCAAATTGAAGCATTAGGTGACGAACTTACCACGCGAATTACCCAGGAAACTGGCTACCCCAAAGGCCGCGGCGAAGGTGAACGTGCCCGTACTTGCGGTCAACTGCGGATGTTTGCAAATTCGCTGGATGCCGGTGAATTTGTGGATGCCCGCATAGACACCGCGCAGCCTGACCGCGCTCCAGCTCCCAAGCCTGACCTGCGCTTTATGCAGCAAGCGCTTGGCCCTGTTGCGGTATTTGCGGTCAGCAATTTCCCCCTCGCCTACTCTGTAGCGGGTGGCGATACCGCATCTGCACTTGCGGCAGGCTGCCCGGTTCTGGCTAAAGGCCATTTATCTCACCCCGGTACCGGCGAATTGGTCGCACGAGCGATAGCAAAAGCCATTGAAATTTGCCAAATGCCCAAGGGAGTTTTTTCATTTTTGATGGGCGATGATGCCGAAGTAGGCGCAACCTTGGTGCAAGCTGCACCGGTTAAAGCGGTAGGTTTCACCGGCTCGATTGCAGGCGGAACAGCGCTAATGAAATTAGCCAATGCCCGCCCGGAGCCGATTCCGGTATTTGCGGAAATGGGCAGCGTTAATCCCGTTATCCTCTTGCCAGAAGCCTTGAAAACCAACGCTTCAGCCATTGCCAAAGGCTTTGTAGGTTCACTTACGCTAGGCACTGGTCAGTTCTGTGTAAACCCAGGTTTAGTGATTGCAGTAGATAGCCCTGACCTTCAAGAGTTCATCCAAACGGTTCAATCTGAGTTGGGTAATGTAGGCGCAGGTGTGATGCTAAATCAGCGCATTTGCACCAGCTATCAACAAGGCCTGACACGTTTCACCCAAGCTGCTGGCGTTACATCTCTCGCACAAGGGCAGCCTGATTCAGTGGGCGAAGGCTTCCGCGCACAAGCCCATTTAATGGGTACCAGCGGCGAAAACTTTATTGCGCAACACGATATTCATGAAGAGGTGTTTGGCCCCGCCGCGCTCCTGGTTACCTGTAAAGACATCGCAGAATTGCAGCGGGTTATTGAGGTTCTTGCAGGCCAGTTAACGGGCACTTTGCATGGCACTGAAAGCGAGTTACTTGCACATTCAGCACTGGTTGATGAGTTATCGCGCAAGGTTGGCCGCATGGTTATCAATGGTTTTCCAACCGGTGTTGAAGTGTGCCCATCCATGGTTCATGGCGGCCCCTTCCCAGCCTCATCAGATACCCGTTTTACCGCGGTCGGAACTGCAGCTATCCAGCGTTTCCAACGCCCGATATGCTTTCAAAACTTTCCCGATAAACTCTTACCTGACGCCCTGAAGAATAGTAACCCGCTTCAGCTCACACGCCTGATTAACGGCGTACCCTCAAATGCTGTTATAAGCTGATAAAAGATTTACGAGACAAACACGATACCCTACAAGTTTGTATCTCCACTCAAGGACGAGTGAACAATAAAAAACAAATTAATCAACATTCGGATTACATATGAAAAAGCCGGTAAAGCTGCGCAGCCAGGAATGGTTTGGTGGCAAAGATAAAATGGGATTTGTACATCGCTCTTGGTTGCGCAACCAAGGCTACCCTAACGATTATTTTGAAGGCAAACCGATCATCGGTATTTGCAATACATGGTCTGAACTCACACCCTGCAATGGACATTTCCGCGAAGTCGCAGAAATTGTTAAGCGCGGCGTGTTAGAGGCTGGCGGCGTACCCTTTGAATTTCCGGTTATGTCGCTCGGCGAAACGATCATGCGCCCTACCTCTATGCTATTCCGCAATTTGGCGAGTATGGATGTGGAAGAAAGCATCCGCGCCAATCCACTCGATGGAATTGTCTTGCTCACGGGCTGCGACAAAACCACGCCATCGCTGATTATGGGCGCTTGCTCCGTTGATATTCCAACTCTCGTTGTACCGGGCGGCCCCATGCTTAACGGTAAATTCCGCGGAGGGGAAATTGGCTCTGGCTCGTTCAACTGGCAAATCAAAGCCAAGCAAGATACGGGTGAATTCACCGATGCCGATTTACTAGAAGCAGAAATCGGCGCGGCCCGCAGTGCTGGCCACTGCAACACCATGGGCACTGCATCCACCATGGGTACTATGGCTGAAGTATTAGGCTTAACCCTTAGCGGTGCATCATCAATTCCCGCGGTAGACGCACGCAAAAAAGTAATGGCGCAGTTATCTGGCCGCCGCATTGTAGAAATGGTGCGCGAAGATATAAAACTTTCTGACATATTGGTTCGCAAAGCATTTGAAAACGCCATTGTCGTGAACGCAGCCGTTGGCGGTTCAACGAATTTTATTGTGCACTTGCAAGCGATTGCCGGGCGTATAGGCGTGCCGCTTGAGCTGGATGATTTTGATCGAATCGGCAGCCAAATTCCTCTGCTGTTAAATCTTATGCCATCCGGAAAATATTTAATGGAAGATTATTATTACGCCGGCGGTTTAGGCGTAGTGATTAAAGAGCTTGGCGATTTATTACATCAAGATATTTTGACGATTAACGGAAAAACGCTTGCCGAAAATTACGCAAACGCAATTTGTTACAACCCGGAAGTTATTTACACCCGTGCAAACCCGTTAAATCCTGCTGCTGGAATTGCCGTATTAAAAGGCAACCTGTGTGAAAACGGCGCGGTCATTAAACCTTCTGCTGCAACACCCGCGTTAATGAAACATCGCGGCCCTGCCGTGGTGTTTTCCAGCATGGAAGATTATCACGCACGCATTGACCTTCCCGATCTTGATATCAATGAAAACAGCGTCATCGTTTTGCAAGGCGTAGGCCCCAAGGGATACCCGGGCATGCCCGAGGTAGGCAATGTGGATTTACCCAAAAAATTAGTGCTGCAAGGCGTAAAAGATATGGTGCGCATTTCCGACGGGCGCATGAGCGGAACAGCTTACGGAACGGTAGTGCTGCATGTTTCCCCCGAGTCATCTATTGGCGGCACACTTGCGCTAGTAAAAAATGGCGATGAGATTGAATTAGATGTTGAACGTCGTTTACTGCATTTACACGTATCCGATGAAGAACTCGCACAGCGCCGTGCTGCTTGGGTAGAGCCCGATCCTTTAGCAGAACGTGGTTACGTAAAACTTTACATAGATCATGTAGAGCAAGCGCATTTGGGTGCAGATATGGATGTGTTAGTAGGTAAATCCGGGTCAACCGTTGATCGTGATTTGCATTAAGAGTCAGCCTTTTATTGAATTAAATTTAGTAGGGAATCGTCATCCTCGCGTAGCGGGGATCCAGCTTTTGATTTGAGTCTATTAACGGCTGGATCCCCGCTACGCGAGGATGACGACTCCCTTTTCAAATAAGACAAATAGAGATTTTACAACGAGAGTTGTAACGCCCCCAAAAAGCTCCAATAAAACAAAAGGTGAGAGACAATGAGAATTTACAAATTACTACAAGGTTTGCTGATTGAAGTTGAAAGTGCGTTTTATCAGATTGCAGATGTTGACTGGGATGATTTCATCAACGACGACCAACTCCACGCGAAAGCGTCTAACGCTATTCAACATCTAAAACCCATTCGCAATGCGCAAGATTTGATTGCAACACAATTAGATGCGCCTATGTCCAGCCAGGAATTATGGGCGAGTGGTGTTACTTATTTCCGTAGCAAACAAGGCCGCCAGGAAGAAAGCAAAAATGCAGGCGGTGCAGATTTTTATGCGCGGGTTTATGAGGCAGAACGCCCGGAGCTTTTCTTCAAAGCCACGCGCAACCGCACGGTTGGCAGCGGCGGTTTAGTGCGCATCCGTAAGGATTCAACCTGGGATGTGCCCGAACCTGAATTAGTATTGTTAATGAGCAGCAGTGGAAAAATAATTGGCTACACCATCGGCAACGATATGAGTTCACGCAGTATTGAAGGTGAAAACCCACTCTATCTTCCGCAAGCAAAATCCTACGATGGCTGTGCCGCCTTGGGGCCATGCATCTTAGTGGCCGAACAACCACTCGCAAGTGACACAAAAATAGAATTAACAATACATCGTGATGAAAAGCAGGTTTTTGCCGGCGATATTGAAATAAATCAAATCAAACGTGGCTTTGAAGAACTGGCGGGCTTTTTATTTCGCGAATGCTCTTTCCCTACAGGCGCACTCTTAATGACCGGAACAGGAATTGTTCCCGATAGCAGTTTCACATTGCAATCCGGTGACAAAATTACTATTCACATCGACGTTATAGGAACATTGGTTAACAACGTAGCTTAATAATGAATACTGGCTCTCTCTATCTTCTTTAGAAGAGCCATGTAAACACGTTGGCCAAATTTCTTTTAAGGTGCAGCTGCATAAATTTCACTGGGTAGCTGCATCAAAAAATAAAAATTTCATGTTTGTCCATAATAAAATTTACTCAGGACATTTTTCCCATGGCAATAATAGCAATCCTTGTCGCAATTTTTTTGCTCATTGTGTTAGTAGGCTGGTTCAAAACCAATCCATTTCTTGGCTTTTTAGTTGCAGCCATAGTAGCCGCTTGTTTATCGGGAATACCGCCCCAAAAAATCCCAAGCGTACTCGAAGCGGGCATAGGCTCCATGCTCGGCTCACTCGCCATTATTTTGTGTGTGGGGGCGATGTTTGGAAAACTCATTTCTGAAACCGGTGCAGCGCAGCAAATTAGCCGCACACTCATTGCAGCCTTTGGTGAAAAATACATTACCTGGGCCTTAATGATCACAGGTTTCATTGTGGGCATTCCTTTATATTACAACGTTGGTTTTGTGCTTTTGGTGCCGCTGATATTTTCAGTAATGCATCAAACTAAATTACCCGCGGTATATTTAGGTATTCCCTTACTCGCTGGGCTTTCTACTACGCACGGTTTCTTACCACCACACCCGGCACCTATTGCGCTCATTCCACAATTCGGTGCCAGCATTGGAACCACATTGCTGTACGGAATAATAATTGCGATTCCTACCGTCATTGTGGCCGGCCCGTTGTTGGCGAGCCGCTTAAAATTCATTAGTGCAAATCCCATCAAAACATTTTGCGCTAAAGCAATGCCTGACGATGAGCTACCCAGCCCACGCAATAGTTTTTTTTGCGCGCTGTTACCCGTCCTACTTATTGCCATTTCAAGCTTACTGCCGGTAGTAGCGCCCGCTATTGCGAGCAATTCATGGGTAATGTTTTTTAGCGATCCTTCAATTGTATTGATGCTGGGTTTATTTGTTGCAACCTACAGTTTGGGGGTAGCGAGAGGCATACGCTTTGAAAAAATCATGCAATTTTTTGGCGACGGCCTTAAAGATATTTCCATTATCGTATTAATCATTGCCGGTGCAGGTGCACTTAAACAGGTGTTTGTCACCAGTGGCGTAAGCACTGAATTAGGTGGAATGCTGCAACAAATTCCGTTGAACCCATTAGTGCTTGCATGGCTCATCGCAACCGTTATTCGTATTGCACTCGGCTCCGCAACTGTTGCCGGTTTAACCGCAGCAGGGATTGTTGCACCCTTGGTGATTAGCTCTGGCGCCAACCCTAATTTAATGGTGCTCGCAGTAGGCGCTGGCAGTTTGATGTGTTCCCATGTGAACGATTCGGGCTTTTGGATGTACAAGGAATACTTCAACCTGAGCTTAAAAGACACCTTCAAATCATGGTCGTTAATGGAAACGGTAATTGGCATTATGGGGCTTATAGGCGTGCTCCTATTAGATCGGTTTATTTAACGCCCTGACTCTCGTTAAAAATCCAGCCGTCTTCCTCTTTAATCAAGCCGAATCAAACCGAATCAGAAATGATTCGGTTTGATTATTTACCCTCCCCAAACCAGTGCGATTTTGCCGATTAATGCTATAACTAAGGAGCTTGGCACAAAAAACGAAAGAAGCTTGGCACAACAAACAAAAGAAGCTTGGTACTAAAAACAATAAGCCTACTGCTCGCCCAACTCCATAACTGGAATGATGGAAATACGCCTAACCATGCCCAAGGTCTACTTCAGCTCCACGATTCGCTGCTTACAACACCGCACTTCGCAAGGTATTTGCGCATTACTGTTGTTTTTGTCGTGTGTTTCTTTCGGCGCTTTGGCGGAGATAGAAGCTTCCGCAACCAGCCCTGCACTTGCGAATACAGAGGCTTACCCTAAAAAAATCAATTTCCGCAACATCATGCAAAACCAGGATATCGCCCTGGGTGAAGTAGAGGCGATAACAGAGGATCACGAAGGTTTTATGTGGCTAGGCGGTCGCAATGCCCTGTTGCGTTACGATGGTTATGAGTTTTTAACGATTCCCGTTGCCAATGACCCGCAAGACCCCAGCAAAACGTCACCCGTAAATCAGGTGTTGGAGTTACTGGAAGATAGCCAACACAACCTATGGGCAGCGACCCGATCCGGCCTTTATCGCTACGACCGCAATCGCGAACTTTTGCTTCCGGTGCAAGATAGCCAAGGCAAATTGCTGCTGCGCGAAACCATTTATGCGCTCGCCGAAAGTGCTAAGGGCGAACTGGTGGTTGGCACCAGCAATGGTTTTTACATCTTAAATACCAAAACACTTGAAGTGCATTCCATAAAACAGGAGGCGACGCCACTGCTCGCCAGCCTTGTGAACGATATATTGGTAGCACCGAACGGGTTGGTGTGGGCAGGAACCGAAGAGGGCATTGTTAAAATCGATTGGGCAAGCAAACACCAAACACTGTTTGTACCAGACCCAACGAATATCAAATCCACCGCCAGCAATAGAATCCGCACCATCGCCATGGATTATGCAGGCAATATCTGGGGCGGCAGCGATCGCGGAATTTATCGGCTTAACCCAACCACCGGCACCATCAAACACTACCAACACAACCCCGCAGACCCTTATAGCCTTGCCGATAACATTTCATGGCAAGTGTATGTGGATAAACGCGGCTGGCTGTGGACGGGTAGCGATAGCGGCGGCATCAGCCTTTACGATCACATTAATGATCGCTTTCTACGCTTTTCACGTCAGGATGACCGCGCCGGCTCCCTGAGTAGCAACACTGTACGCCGCATCTATGAAGATAAAATTGGCGATGTGTGGGTAGGCACCTACCCTTCTGGCGTGAATGTTTATGATCGCTCAAGCACCGCCATTACCCTGTACAAACGCGAGATAGATAGAAGCAAAGGCTTGCTGGACGACAACGCCGAAGCACTTGAAGAAGATAAGGACGGCAACGTTTGGATAGGCGCCGGGGGCATTACTCGCTACAACCCACAGAGCGAAACATTTACTCATTACGAACACACCGCCGGTAGCGATTCGCGGGTAGATTCAACGTCCATCTTAAACGGGGTTATAGATTCCAGCGGCGAAATTCGCTTCGGCTCATGGGCGTACGGCATTCACCTGTACAACCCGGCGCTAGACCGTTTTGAAAAAGTGGATAGCGACCCAACCCTGGTTAAACGCGGTGAAAAAACCGGAACCAAACTCAACGACCAAATGGTGTGGAGCGTTTACGAAGACAAACGCAAAGACCTCTGGATTGCAACGCATACCAATGGCGTGACCAAATTCGATAAAACAACCGGAACCTACACCTATTACCCGCACGATGTTAACAACCCCAACAGTATTTCCAGCGCACTGGCGTGGACAACGTTTGAAGATTCGAGTGGCCGTTTTTGGATCGGCACGGCAGACGGCCTCAATTTAATGGATCGCGATAAGGGCACCTTCAAGCGCTACATGCCCGATATTAAAAACGCCCGCAGCCTATCCAATAATTCTGTTTTGAGTATTTGGGAAGATAAGAAAAATCGCGTTTGGTTCGGCACCGATGCAGGGCTGCATCTCTATCATCCTGAGACCGATGACTTTACGGTTTACAGCAAAAAAGATGGGTTTATCGACCAAGGCATACGCACCATCATTGAAGATAAATCCGGTAATTTATGGCTCGGTACGAATAACGGCATAGTCATGTTTAACCCGGATACCAAACTCGTACGCAATTACGCCCGCTACAACGGTGCATTAATCGGAGGCGTGGCTACCGGTGCAGGGCTCGCGATGCGCAGCGGAGAATTAGCGTTTGGCACGCGAAGCGGGTTGTACATTATCAACCCCGATAAGTTGCTGATTAACGAAAAAATTCCTTCCGTTGTGTTCACTGACTTTAGAATTTTTACTCAAAAGGTAGCGATTAACGGCGTTGATAATATTTTGACAAAAGCGATTAACCAAACCACAGACATCACGCTGGATTACACCAAATCCATGTTGTCTTTTAGTTTTGCTGCGCTCAATTATCGCGACCCGGAAAAAAATCAGTACGCCTATAAACTGGAAGGTTTTGATGATCAATGGCGACAAGTAGGCAATCAACGCAGTGCGCTCTACACCAACTTACCCGCTGGCAAATATCAGTTTAATGTTAAAGCCAGTAACAGCGATGGCGTTTGGGGTAAAGAGGGGCGCAGCGTTACCTTAACGATACTGCCACCGCCCTGGAAAACCTGGTGGGCTTACACGCTCTATGCATTTATGGGCATTGCGTTGCTTCTGTTTTTTGCCTATACACAACACAAAAAAGTGTTGGACGAACGTAAAACCAACCGAAAGTTAGAATTGAAAGTGGCAGAGCGCACCGCCGAGTTGCAGCATAAAAATGTGGAGCTTGAACAAGCTTACGTGCAGCTGGAAGCGATCAGTTTGTCTGACCCGCTTACTGGCTTAAATAATCGTCGCTATTTGCAAAAACTAATCCCCATGGATATCGCCAAAGTCCAACGCGAATACGATCATAAATTCTCAGATCGCCCACAGAAAAAACCGTCATTGGATTTAACTTTTTTTATTCTCGACGTCGATTTTTTTAAACCCGTGAACGATATCTACGGTCACACCGCAGGCGACCAACTACTCATACAGCTATCCGATTTGTTAACCAAAATCTGCCGCGAATCCGATTGCGTCGTGCGCTGGGGCGGCGAAGAATTTTTAATTGTCAGCCGCTTCACCGACCGCGACGAAGCACCATTAATGGCAGAGCGCATTCGTAAAAGTATGGAAGAACATAATTTTGAATTACCCGATGGCACTGTGTTGAAGAAAACCTGCTCAATAGGTTTTGGCTGCTACCCCTTCCTGCGCGATCAACCTCTGGCGCTCTCGTGGGAGCATGTTATTGATATCGCTGACCGCGCGCTCTATGCGGCTAAAAAATCTGGCCGCAATCTCAGTGTTGGGCTGGCAGCTAACAACAATACCGACAGCGATAAGTTGCATCAACGCATCAGCAGCAATCTCGCCAGCATGATCGCTAATAATGAATTGACCGTTATTACCACCGAAGACAAGGCGCTCACGTGGGATTAATTTATACGCTGAACGCTAACTACGTTATACGCTCGGCGTTGAATAAGTTATGTGTTCAGCGTTAACTAAAAACCCCACATCTTTACTATTCAGCACCGCTTCTGGCTAGACTCGGCAAGGTGATCTAGCTATAGTGTGCACCGAAATGTAACCGTTTACACCCGTATAATTCTTAACCTCACTTACAGCTTTACAATAACCAATGCTGCTTTGCACTGCTTAACAGCCAAAAGACTTATAAATCGACTTTTAAGGCCTGCTACCGCCACACCCTCGGAGATAATTTATGCCGCACAACAAGAATCACGCGGATTCCACCCCGTTTGAAACCGAACACCCAAGGCGCACCGCCCTCAAGCAAATGGCTTTGCTCTGCGGCCTTTCGCTTTCCGCGCAATCGCTGGATGTACTAGCCGCAACCGTTAAAGGCACCATGCCGCACGTAACCAAATTTTTTACGCCTGAACAACTGCAAATGACGGGTGAAATAGCCGATTTAATTATTCCCACTACCGATACCCCCGGCGCCCTTGCGGTAAATGTGCATGGCTTTTTAGATAAGTATCTCGCCGAATGCGTTAGCAAAGATAAGCAACAACAGTTTCTAGCCGGTTTAAAAAAAATGAACAGCGTTGCGGAAGATAAATTTAATAAAACCTTCTTAGCCTGCACGCACAAACAACATATTCAATTACTGACTGCCATTGAAAAAACAGATTTAGGTTTTACTGCAGACGATAAAAGCTTCTTCACTTATTTTAAATCGCTAACGCTGTTCGGTTATTACACCTCTGAGATTGGTGCTACCAAAGAGCTTGCCTATTTAGCGATTCCCGGTGGCTACCACGGCAATTTCCCTTTTGCCAAAGTCGGCAAAGCCTGGGCTTTGAATTAAATAACGCTAAACGAATATCTCCCTTCAATACTCAACATTGAATGGCTAAAACCGAATTCCTAAAACTGAATAGTGACACGCATAATGGAAAAGACTGTTTATATTAAAAAATCGGCGCAAATCTTTGACGCCATTGTGGTTGGTTCAGGAATTACCGGCGGCTGGGCGGCCAAAGAATTAACCGAAAAAGGTTTAAAAACCTTAATGGTTGAGCGTGGTCGCCCTGTTGAACACCGCGCAGATTATGTGGGTGAAGGTGTGGAAGCCTGGAAGCTGCCGTTTCGCAATGCAATGAATCATCAATTGGTAGAAGATCAATATTCTATTCAGCGCCAATGCTATGCGTTTGGCGACAGCTCCAAACAATTTTTTATGAATGACCGCGATTATCCTTACAGCACACCAGAAGGAAAACCCTTCAGTTGGATTCGCGGTAATCAACTCGGCGGGAAATCCTTACTCTGGGCGCGCCAATCTTATCGCTTAAGCGATTACGATTTTAATGCAAACCTCGCCGACGGCCACGGTGTCGATTGGCCAATCCGCTACAAAGATTTAGAACCATGGTATAGCTACGTGGAACGCCATGCGGGTATTAGCGGCTCAAAAGAAAATATCCCGGTTTTGCCGGATAGTGAATTTCTACCGCCATTTGAATTTAATAATGTTGAATTGGCACTCAAGAAAAAAATGGAAGCAAAGTTTACTGACCGCAAAATGATTATGGGTCGCTGTGCGCATCTCACCAAGCCAGAGCCGCACCATCTTGAACAGGGGCGCTTGCAGTGCCAGGCGCGCAGCGAATGCCATAAAGGTTGTTCGTTTGGCGCAAACTTTACTACCCAAAGTTCAACGCTTCCCGCTGCACTTAAAACCGGTAATTTAAGTATCGCCACTAACGCGATTGTACATAGCGTTATTTACGACCCTAAAACCAATCGCGCCAAAGGCGTGCGCATTATAGATAGCGAGACACTGGAAACTCGCGAGTATTTTGCCAAAATAATTTTCTTGTGCGCATCCACTCTGGGTACAACACAAATCATGTTGAACTCTACCAGCGAGCGCTTTCCTAACGGCATTGCCAACTCCTCCGGTGCGCTTGGTCATTATTTAATGGATCACCTCTACGGCTCTGGCGCATCGGGTCGTATTGAAGGTTTTGAAGATGAATATTATTCTGGCCGCCGCCCGACCTCGCCCTATATTCCGAATTTTAGAAACGTGAAAGAAAAGCACCCCAATTTTTTGCGCGGCTATTCGCTATCGGGTTCAGCATCACGGGAGAACTGGAGCAGCTTTGCCAATAAAGATGGCTTTGGCGCAGATTTTAAAAAGCAAATTCAAAATGCGGGCAGTTGGTATTTTAGCTTGGGTGGTTCGGGTGAAATGTTACCGCGCTACGACAATCACGTTAGCCTGCACCCAACACTGAAAGACAAATGGGGCATGCCGCAATTGCACATTGACGCCGGCTTCACTGAAAATGATTACAAAATGAATGAAGACATCGCCAATACCGCTGCAGAAATTTTAGAAGCGGTAGGCGCGAAGGATATTGTTAAACGGGTTATCAGAAAAAATGAAGATCGTCCGTTTGGTTTATCCATTCACGAAATGGGCACTGCACGCATGGGTCGCGACCCCAAAACCTCAGTGCTCAATGGCAACAATCAAACTCACGATATACCCAACTTATTTGTGACCGATGGCGCATGCATGACTTCAAATGCATGGCAAAATCCATCGCTCACTTATATGGCCTTAACCGCAAGAGCATGTGATTTTGCAGTTAAACAGCTCAAGCTCGGTAAACTTTAACGCCCACAACACTGTACTTTTAATAACTAGATAGGAATCAAGTATGAAATTTAATAAAACCTTAGCGATTGCGGTCATTTCCAGCGCAGCCATTTTATCGGCTTATACCCACGCAGCTACACCCACGCAGCCAAAATTAAGCGTGCAACTGTGGTCAGTTAAAGATGCTGTAAGCGCCGACTTTGAAGGCACCTTGAAGCAACTGAAAGCCTACGGTTTCCAAGGCGTGGAATTTGCGGGCAATTTTGGTAAATACGGAGATGACCCACAAGGCCTTAAAGCATTTTTGAAAAAAACCGGTTTGGAAATAGCCGCAGCGCACGTTCCATTCGATAAGCTTTCACCAGAAAATTTTGAAAAGACCGTTGCCTTCTACAAAGCCATCGGCTGCAAATATTTAATTATCCCTATGGATAAACGCGCATTCACACCAGAAGGCGCAAAAGAAGTAGCCGCCGAATTAGAAGCGATTGAAAAGAAATTAGCACCGCACGGCATGCACACCGGCTACCACAATCACAAACCAGAGATGCTGGGTGAAACCGGTAAGACACCGTGGGACGTTATTGGAACCAGCACATCTCACGGCGTAGTCTTGCAACAAGATGTGGGCTGGACCGAAGTAGCCGGTAAAAACCCGGTAGATTTTATTAAAGCCTACCCAGGCCGTACCATCGTAACGCACTACAAAGCTGCCGCGCCGGATGAAGGCAATAAAGAAGACCCGATCATTGGCAAAGACACCACCGATTGGAAAGCACTGATTGCCGCTAACCGCGCCGTGGGTGGCACCTTGTGGCTAACCGTTGAACAAGAAGTTTACCCAGAAGGCATGACACCCATGCAAAGTGTGGAAGCTTCATTAAAAGGCCTGCAAAAAGAAATCGCAGAGTTAGATAAAAAGAAGTAAGTTTTAATTCGCAACACCAAAGCCAGTGTTAATCACTGGCTTTTTTATTTTCAGTATCCCGCTTCTAGCTACTACCCGTTTTTACTGTTCATCTTCTTATAAATCTCTCGCCTGTAATCCGCTGTAATTCCCTTCACACAAGTTTCATGGTAGTGAAATACTCAAAGCATTCTTACCATTAACAAATTTTATTGCCCCACTAGAATCCGTTGAAATAAGCGACTATGCTTTGACCAGTTAGATAAACGCAGGTGTCAGGAGATTGTACGCGTTAGTAAGGGTAACAATGGGATGCCTCTGTTGTAGTCTCTGCTTTGCATTCGCGAATACTGATCGCGCTTCTTACTCCCTGACATTGAGTTCTGAATGGGCATTAAAAATATAAATAAAATTGTTGAATACCTGCTTTTGCCCAAAGCGGAAGTTCATCGGACGCTGATTGAAAATATCAAACGTACGGCTTGACCCAATTTGCTTTCCTGAGGATGTCTTGGCTTGGCGAATGCAGAGGTTACATTGGACCGCGGCTCTAGGTATATTCTTCTAATTATTGATGGAGCAAACATTGAAGAAAATTGATCTTCACATACATACTGTACCGACTATTAGTGACGCGCATTTTATATTTTCAATAGACAAATTAAGGGAATATGTTAATTCAGCCGAACTCGACGTCATAGCTATAACAAACCATGACATGTTCGACCTCGGCCAATTTAACGAGATCGCTGAAGCGTTAGAATGCGTCGTATTCCCCGGCATTGAAATAAATGTGGAAACGGGGCACCTACTTGTCATTTCCGAAAATAAAAACTTAGATGAGTTTCAACTCAAAACTCAAGCCGTATCTGAGAAAATTTCTGCTATAGGTGATTCAATAACCGTAGATGAGTTGGTTTCCATCTTTGGTGATCTTAACAACTACCTGCTTATCCCCCATTATGGCAAAAGGCCGGCTATCTCAGCAGATACACTTGATAAACTTCGGAAATTTATTTCTGCGGGAGAGGTTGATAGTCCCAAGAAATTTATTCGTATGGCAAAAGATGAAGCTGAGATAACACCAGTAATTTTCAGCGACGTACGAATTCACGTGGACATGAGCAAGTTTCCGACACGACAAACATACATAGATTGCGGTGACCTTTCCCTAAATTCGTTGAAATTTAGCCTTCGCGATAGGAATAAGGTTGCTCTTTCTAAGTCCGAAGGTAACTCACTCATTCAGATTTTTGACGATGGACAGAAGCTATCCACTGGCTTGAATATTGTTCTAGGGGCTAGATCTTCAGGGAAGACTGTAACTTTAACGCAAATAAATAAAGACTGTGAGAATGTTAAATATATTCCTCAATTCTCCCTTGTTCAAAGAGATGATGCTAACTATGAAAAAGAATTCAATGCAGATGTCGCTCGCAAGAAGAGCACATTCGCTGATAAGCATTTGAGTCCATTCAAGACTGTTCTCGACGATATATTGAGTATCGATCTTGAGATTAATCGTCGGAAGGTAGAAGACTATCTGGTGGCTCTCATGAAATCGGCTGAAGAGGCTGAGAAGCGTGACGCGTTTTCTAAAGTCGCTCTGTTTAATGAAACTCAATTTGAGATTGGTATAGATAAAGCCCTCAGTGACTTGATTGGTTCTGTCCGTCAGTTAATAGAGAATATTGAGTACAGGGACGTGATTGATAAGCATGTTGATGTTAATAATTTGAAGGCGCTGGCATGCGAGCTAATAGAGCTTTTATGGTCCAAGGCATATGAAAGGAAGAAAAGGAATTTAGTTAATGATGTTGTACGGGATGTTAAAAGCAAACTTCAGTTAAGGACATCAGCAACTCAAGTTAAAGACGTTGATTTATATAAAGTAATGATTGAGCACAAGAAGGTTTCTAAATTTAACCAAATTGCAAAGCTATTGCAGACTGAAAAGATTGTGTTTGAGGAGAATGTTCAGGGGTTTAAGGTTGTTTGCAAGCAGAGAGCTTTTGAGGGCGCTGGTGAGATAAAGAGTGTAAGTGGTCAAAAGGTTGCTTTTAGTGATGCGTACCGTGAGTATGCCTCTCCTTATAAGTACCTTGTTGCATTAAAGGAAAATGAAGCTCTCACACCATCTGAGTTTTACAAGTATTTTGCATGTATTGAATATGAAATACTAAACAAAGATGGATTTAAAGTTTCTGGTGGTGAAAGATCTGAATTTAGGTTGTTACAAGAAATAAAAGATGCTCAAAATTTTGACTATCTGTTGATAGACGAGCCAGAATCTTCATTTGACAATCTTTTTCTTAAGGGCGAAGTTAATCAAATTTTGAAGGATATCTCGAAGACCATGCCCGTAGTTGTTGTCACGCACAATAGTACAGTTGGAGCCTCAATAAACGCAGATTACATAGTGTATACATCCAAAGAAATTGAAGGAGAGAATATTGTATATAGAAGGTATTCCGGGCATCCCTCTGACAAGGAATTATGCTCAATTGATGGCAAAAAAATCAATAATTTTCAAGTGACAATGAATTCATTGGAAGCAGGTGAAGAAGCATATGTCGGAAGGAGAAGCGGATATGAAAGCATTAAAAATTGAAAATAATCAGGGTTATTTTTTGACGGAAAAATACGATTACGAAACTGTCGAGAAAATAGATAAAACTGTTTTGTTGAAATTGGTCAATTTAGCTTTGCAAGATAATTTTGAAATTGATGTGTACGATGAAAATGAACTGAGGAATCAGGCCCACCAAGTTATCTATAAGAGTATTAGTGAAAAGCTTAGCGATTTACATCAGAAGCGAAACCAGTTCCGTGACGAGTCTGAGCGTTTGTATCTAGATGAATACGAGAAGTACAAAATTTAACTCACAATCATAATCACAAAGGGGATGGAGGGATTATTTTTTAATCCCTCCATCCCTTTATTTGTATTTGAAAAAGCTGTGCAAAAATTATTTAATAGCGCTAAGTCATCATTGGTTAGTTTATGTCGGACGGGTTAATTATGGTTGGAGATTTTAAAAAGGCTTTTCCAGTAATATTAGCTTGGCTATCTACATCTACCGTTATTTACCTTCAGCTGTACTGGTTTCAATTTTCAATAAATCCTTTTGACTATATTTTTTTTACAGAAGTTATTAATTATGTAGGCAACTATCTTCTTATAGTAGCAACCCTACCAACGCTCATAGGTATTGTAGAGTTTATATTTCCAAATCGTAGTATTGAGATGAATTATCAAAATGACGCATCCATCATTCGCGTACTGGTGGCAGTTACATTTTTCTGCGGTGCTCTTTCATTATTCCTTCCAAAATATTGGTTTGGTGCAACTTTCATTTATTATGCTATGGCTCCTGTTACTGCAAACTGGGCTGCTCGCACCAAATATGCAAAACAATTTATAAAGAATCAAGCATTAAGAATTTCTGTGTTATTAGTGATGGTTTTATCTCCGTATTGCGCGATCTCAACTGCTATTGAAAATTCTCTAGAAGTAAAGAGCGATAAGGCAAAAACAGTTAAATTGTCAGGAGTAGAATCGTTCAACGAAAAGAGCGTGATTATCGTTGGTAGGCTGGGTGAGTACACATTTGTAAAAACCCCTGAGTCTTCCGTAATACACGCGATCTTATCGCAAGAGATTAAATCAATTGAGTTCTCAAGCGTGACAGGAATGTAACGGCGACTAGCAGTCGACGATTAAGAACAATGAACATAAATAAAGGAGGCGGAGAGATTGCTTTTTAATTCCTAAGCCTCCTTTATTCTGTGGAATAACCTCGAAGGTGAATGGTAATGGAAGAAAAGAGCAATGCAATCTGGTTTAATGTCGCGGAAGATGGCGCTGCCAAAGTTATTTATGAAATTTACTTGGCTGAAAATGATAAGTTGCACATAGTGTATGTTCAAAACAATGGTAGCTATGTTCCCTATTCTTTTATCAAGAAGTTAGATCCGCAATGGCGGCTGCCTGTTTGGTGTAAAGAGAATGAAAAAGCCTTACTACCTACTTTGGAATCGGCAAAGGAATATCTTATAAGTTTCCGCTAGAGTTAACTTAGTATTGCACATAATTCAATGTCCGATTTGGACGTTAGTTATGGTGCTGGTGCCCATAAGTGAGCATGGTCGTAGCTACTCGCTTACATCTATTCCCAAATAAATTCCTCTTAGTCATAGTGGTATAGTTTGTTAAATACATTAGCCATTGAATTCCATGGGAGAATCACATGAGCGCATACGACTACGATCTGTTTGTTATCGGCGGAGGGTCAGGTGGAGTAAGAGCGGGTCGCGTTGCGGCGTCAATGGGCAAACGAGTCGCCATTGCTGAAGAATATCGATTCGGAGGCACATGCGTTATTCGGGGTTGCGTGCCGAAAAAGCTCTTGGTTTATGCATCCCAATATCATGAACATTTTGAAGATGCGGGCGGCTACGGTTGGGATGTCGGCAAAAACACTTTTGACTGGAAGAAGTTGATTGCTGCCAAGGATAAAGAAATTGCGCGGCTCGAAGGTCTCTATCGCAGCGGGCTTGTAAACAGTGGAGCCGAGATCATCGAAAGCCGCGCTGAGTTGGTCAATGCGCACACCATCCGCTTGGTTAACACGGGCAAGACTGTTACGGCGGAAAAAATTGTTATCGCCACCGGCGGTTCACCAAATCTTCATGCGGCCCTGCCGGGTCATGAACTGTGCATTTCTTCCAACGACGCTTTCGACCTACCCGAATTGCCGCGTTCAATCCTGATTGCAGGTGGCGGTTATATCGCCGTTGAGTTTGCCAATATTTTTCACGGGCTCGGCGTAGCTGTGACGCTCATTTATCGTGGCAAAGAAATCCTGTCGCGTTTTGACAAAGACATGCGGCTAGGCCTTCACACAGCGATGGAAGCGAAAGGAATTCGTATCATTCTGACTGACGTTATCGAGAGCGTAGAAAAGACGGCGGCGGGTGGGCTATTAGCCAAGACAAAGACGGGTGAGAGCATTGCCGTTGATACCGTTATGCTGGCGCTAGGTCGCGATCCAAACACCAAGGGTCTTGGGCTGGAAGCAGCGGGTGTCGATATGAACAAACGCGGCGCAATCGTCGTGGATGAATACTCGCGCACCAACGTGCCCAGCATTTTCGCGCTGGGAGACGTCACCGACAGGGTACAGCTGACGCCAGTGGCCATCCATGAAGCCATGTGTTTCATAGAGACCGAATACAAAAACAATCCAACCGCGCCTGATCATGACTTGATTGCTACAGCCGTATTCTCCCAACCGGAAATAGGCACAGTTGGCTTGTCTGAAGAAGATGCCGCCAAGCGTTATAGCGAGCTTGAGGTGTATCGCGCCGAATTCCGGCCAATGAAGGCAACCCTTTCCGGTCGCACGGAAAAGATGATCATGAAACTGATTGTTGATGCAGAAAGCCGCAAGGTGGTTGGTGCCCATATTCTCGGTCATGGCGCTGGCGAGATGGTACAACTCCTTGGAATTTCGCTGAAGGCAGGCGTCACCAAGGAAGATTTTGATCGCACTATGGCCGTTCACCCCACAGCCGCAGAAGAGCTCGTCACTATGTATAAACCAAGCTATAAAATCAAAAACAATCAGCGCGTTTGATTTAACGCATTTCACTCTGGCGAAGAGCCCAATCCTTTCGTTATTTCAACATTTACATGGCGCTATCGATGGCACATTTTCCTCTTCTACACCTCACCTCGCGCCATCCATCGGCAATCCTGTTGCTGGTTCAACTGACGGGAATGCTGCTGTATCCCTTCCTTGAAGGAACGCAGGCGGGGCTGGTTGCCTTCAACGCCTTTGGTGTGACGGTGCTGACGCTCACCACGCGCATGGTGCAGCGCACGCCGGGGCTAACCTGGATTAGCGGCAGCCTGGCGACGGTTATCATCGTGCTATTGATACTGCAGACGTTTTTTTCGATGACCCACTTGCTGCCTTGGAGTTCGGGGCTGGAAGCGATTTTTTACTTCTATGCTGCGGGCAGTCTGATCGCCTACATGCTGGAAGACCGGCGTGCCACCACCGACGAACTGTTTGCCGCCGGCGCGACCTTTACCTTACTGGCCTGGGGCTTTACCCACTTGTATATGCTGATCCAAATACTTCAGCCGGGCGCCTATGGTGCCGCCTTCAACCCACAGGACATGCGTACCTGGACCGAGCTTAACTATCTTAGCTTTGCGCTACTATCGAGCACCGGCATTGGCGATGTTATTCCGCTGACCCCGCATGCACGCGCGGTGGCCAGCGTCGAAATGTTTGTCGGCTTGCTCTACTTAGCTGGCGTGGTTGCCCGCTTGATCGGCCTGACGATGCAATCGCATCATGATGACGCGCCGAAGCCCTGATTAATTTACGCAATATGAGAATTTAGTTAGTCTTTGTGAATATATAAATAACATGAAGTATTTATCGGCATCTCATTTATTGGAATATTTTCAGAATTAAACGTATTTCATTTTTAAAAAACGAAATGATTCGCTGCCATCCAACAATAAAAATTTACTTTAAGGTTTTACTATGAATTGGCATCTTGATCTCATTCGATATTTCACGGCCGCCACAATCCTTAGCAGCCTGCTTATTACAGGCAATACTAATGCAAACAATTCCAGCGCTTACCAATCGGGTGAAGATTGGCCTTGGTATCACGGGAATCCGCATGGCACTCACTACTCCACGCTTGATCACATTAACAAAAAGAATGTTAAAGATTTAAAAGTGGCGTGGACGTTTGATTCTGGTGATGCATTTGGTGAAGGTGGAAGCCAATCGGATATGCAAAGTAACCCCTTGGTGATTCAGGGGTCTTTATATTTTATTTCGCCCAAGGGCAGATTGTTTTGTTTGAATGCGGCGAGCGGAGAAAAGCAGTGGGTGTTCGACCCGGCTTTTGGTGAAGCCATTAATACCAAGCAACGCTTGCGGGGCGTGTCTTATTGGCGCGATGGGAATGATGAACGTATTCTCATGACATTTCGCGGTTTGCTAATGGCGGTAAATGCAAAGACTGGCGCACTAATAAAAACATTTGGGCGCGATGGCTCGGTAGATTTGCGTGAAGGGCTGGGGCGCGAGCCAGACAGCGTTAACGTGGGCAGCGTTTCGCCCGGCGTTGTTTATAAAAATCTAATTGTGATGGGTTCTACCGGAAATACGCCGGGGCATATTCGCGCTTATGATGTGCGCACTGGCGAACAAAAGTGGATTTTTCACACCATTCCTCACCCGGGTGAATTCGGTTATGAAACCTGGCCGAAAGATGCGTGGAAAACCGCGAAAGGCGCAAACGCTTGGTCTGGCCTTACGCTTGACCCTGAGAGCGGCATTGTGTTTGTTCCGCTGGCTTCCGCAGGCATGGGCGATAAAGATTTTTATGGCGGTGATCGCGCAGGCGATAATCTTTTTGGAACGTCGCTGGTTGCGTTGGATGCGAACACGGGCAAGCGCGTGTGGCATTTCCAATTGGTGAAACACGATTTGTGGGATAGAGACCCGCCAACCCCGCCCACGCTGGTTACACTAAAACGCAACGGAAAGAAAATCCCCGCCGTGGCGCAAACGACTAAAGCGGGTGTGATTTATATTCTTGATCGCACCACGGGTGAGCCGTTGTTTCCGTTAACGCAAGCAAAAGTTTTTGCGTCTGACATTCCGGGCGAGCACGCGGCGGATTCGCAAACATTACCGTCGTACCCCAAACCGTTTGCGCGCCAACATTTAACCGAAAATTTATTGACCACGCGCACGCCAGCAGCAAATGAATACGCTAAAAAAGTATTTGCAACGTTGCGCTCGCGAGGGCCATTTGATCCACCGTCGATTCAGGGAACCATTTTATTTCCAGGTATGGATGGCGGCGCTGAATGGGGCGGCGCGGCTTATGATCCCGACACCGGAATGCTGTATGTAAACGCAAATGAAATGGCGTGGATTTTAAAAGTAAAAGAGCGCCCGCCGATGCTTGCCGGTAAAAGTGGCGAGGCTTTGTATATGAATAATTGTTCGGTTTGCCACGGCACAGAACGCAAAGGCAGCCCGCCAGAATTCCCGCCATTAATTGGCGTAAGTGATCGTTTGACGAAAGAACAATTGACTCGTCAAATTACGCAGGGCGCGGGCAGAATGCCCGGCTTTGGCAAAGTTTTATCACCAGAAGATATTCATGCCGTTATGGGTTACCTCAACGGCGATGCATCGCAAGCCATAAAACAAACTGCAGCAAAAGGCGCGCCTGAATATCCTTCAACCGATGGCGACCCTTATGTGTTTGGGGGCTACACAAGATTTTTAGATGAAGAAGGCTACCCCGCCATTACACCGCCGTGGGGCACACTGAGCGCGATCAATCTGAATTCAGGTAAATATGTGTGGACTCAACCCTTGGGCGAATACCCCGAATTGGCCGCGCAGGGATTTAAAAATACCGGTAGCGAAAATTATGGCGGCGCTGTCGTCACTAAAGGCGGATTGTTATTTATTGCCGCCACCGTATACGACAATCAATTCCGCGCGTTCGATAAAACCAACGGTAAATTATTGTGGCAAACCACTTTGCCTGCGGCAGGTAATGCAACGCCTGCTACTTATTCTGTTAACGGAAAACAATTTATTAGCATCGGCGCTGGCGGCGGTAAAAATCCAAAAGGTAAATCAGGCGGCAGCATAGTTACTTTTAGTCTTCCGTGAAGTTAGTGCTGTTTGATTTTTCATAATGATTAATTTTAAATACTTTTAATCCAACGCCTCAATTTTTACGCCTAACGAAGTAAGCGTAATAAAAGCCATAATGAGGAGCTGGAATGATGAACATGTTTGAAAAAGGCACATTACGAAATTTGCGGTTTCCATGGCATGCATGGGTACTGAGTGGGATATTTTTACTGTACAGCTTGGCCGCCGCGTTTGATCATGTAATGAGCCTTAGTTTAGGCGAGGAATACTATCGCTCATCTGGCATGACTGAATCACAAATTATTTATTTTTCAAGCGTTCCCAGCTGGGCCATTATCGGCTGGACACTTTGTGTTTGGGGCGGGTTATTCGCTTCTTTAGCGTTACTTTTCCGCTATCGCATTGCCAGCACATTATTTTCTATTTCGCTTTTCGGCGGTTTAATTTATATTTTGTACGTGCTTGTTCTTTCAGCTGGGCGCGAGGCGATGGGCGTTTTATGGTTGATGCCTATTATTCTTGCCGTAATTACCGGAGCATTGAGTTTTTATTCTTATCGCTTACTGAACAATCGCTCTGCCACGTAAAACAAAAAGGGCATCCTCAAATGCTTTTTGTGTAGAGATGCCCTTTTTTTAGAGATGCTTTTTTTAGTTTCGTCGCTCAGCTTAATAAAAACACGCTTCAAATTTGGAGTTCTGCATTTTTACCATCGCGACTGCATTGTTCCAATCGTTATCGCAAGAGCTATTAAATTCTGCGACCAAGTCAGGGTTATCAACAATAATTTCAGGCCGCAAACGTGGGCGATTCATTAGCCCGTGTAAATGATCTTTAATATGCTGCGCGGCTACGTCATCTACACGCGACAAACACGCGGTTATGTCTTCCTCTAGTTGACGTAAGCGCACATCACATTGGCTTTCGGTAGCACCCGCCCGATTTATATTGGCGTGGCGCGTATCCATTTCATTTTTCGTTTCGCTTTCATTTTTTTCCCACTCGGCAAACGCATTAGCATTTTTACTATTCACTTCAGCAACGGTAGCGGTACCCGTTCTATCGCACAAGGTACGCTCCAAGGATGCAGGGTTTACGATGGTGCAGTCATATTCCAAACGGTTGCGGCTGCCGGGTAATAATTGACTGTGCGTTTTCAACGTGGGCGAAAGCAAAACAGTGACCCGACCTGATTGAATTGACCAGCCCGATAACGTAAATAAGATTTCACCATTCGTTTTTAATACTACTTTTTTGATAACGCCTTTATGCGAAGGTTTTGGCAGGGTAATGTCGTGAGCTTCCGGCCAGCGCTTATTTTCCTCTACAAATTGCGAAACCAACCGAGTGTACGTGGAGTATTCAATTTCTTCGTAATTGGCTCTCTCTACCAATGTCGACATGGATGTCCATTGGTATCCCAAAGTAGCGGCCGCGATTAACACCACTCCCGTTAACAAACCTTGCCCTCGCCATCTCATATGTCACCTTTTATTATTTTTTGGATATTATTTATTAGATAAAAATAAAGACGCCCTTGGGCGCCTTCATGTAATGGTGTAGCAACTATCAACTCATCTTAAAAAACGTAGCGCGATAATGCTGCAACTCTGCGATTGAATCTTTAATGTCATCTAACGCTAAATGTGCGCCAGATTTTTTTACGCCTGCGATAACATCCGGGCGCCAGCGGCGCGCTAATTCTTTTACGGTGCTTACATCTAAATTGCGGTAATGAAAATAATCTTCTAACAGTGGCATGCCGCGTACGAGGAAGCGGCGATCCTGACAAATGGAGTTTCCGCAAATGGGCGACTTACCTGCTGGCACCCATTTTTCTAAAAACTTAATCGTTTCAGCTTCAGCTTGCGCGATACTCACTTGGCTTTCGCGCACGCGTTGCGTGAGGCCAGATTTGCCGTGTTGGTTGGTGTTCCAGTCATCCATAGTCAACATAATGCTATCGGGCTGGTGAATGGCGAATACGGGGCCTTCGGCGAGTACATTGAGGTCGGCATCAGTGACTATGGTGGCGATTTCAATAATCACATCGGTATCCGGGTTGAGACCGGTCATTTCCAGGTCGATCCAAATCAGGTTGTTTTCATTTAGCTTTTCGTTAGACATGGGGTATTTCCTTAGCAAATAGGGCACAATTGCCTCGCAGACTAAACCAATTTCGGCTTTATCGCCAATCGAGCAGCCCCAGAACGCATGACCAAACGCAAACTCACCCGCCGCCAGCAATGGCGCATCGAAAAAATTCAAGGCGAGCGCACCGAACGCGCCACCAAACGCGATAAACAAGCGGATGAAACGCTCAACGAGAGCGATTTAGGCCCAGAGCAACACGGCCTGATCATTACCCATTACGGCATGCAAGTGGTGGTAGAAGCCACAGAGGGCGAATCCGCTGGCTTACAGCAACGCTGCCATTTTCGCAGTAATCTCGGTTCATTAGTAACGGGCGATAAAGTGGTGTGGCGCGCGGGCAACCCGCTCGGGGTGGTAGTCGCCGTCTTACCGCGCAACTCCGCACTGCAGCGCCCCGACCCGCATGGCGATATGAAAACTGTGGCCGCGAATATCGACCGCATCATTATCGTGGTTGCGCCCTACCCTGAACCCCATGCGAATTTGATTGATCGCTATTTAGTGGCCGCCAATGCCATTGATATCGAGCCCGTCCTATTAATCAATAAGACTGACCGGATTGATGACTCCACGCGCGACAAAGTGAATTATTTAGAAAAAACCTATCGCGATTTAGGCTACGACGTTTTAATGGTATCCACCCAAAATGGCACCGGCCTTGATGATTTCCGCGAATACCTCACCCATTACACCAGCGTATTTGTGGGGCAGTCGGGCGTGGGTAAATCATCGCTCATTAATGCGCTCCTGCCTGAAAGCAACTTACGCGTTGGCGGCTTGTCTGATCGTCAACTGGGTACACACACCACCACCAGCGCCACGCTTTTGCATTTCCCAGGCGGAGGCCAATTAATTGATTCGCCGGGAATCCGCGAATTTGGTTTATGGCATATGGAAGAAGGTGATGTGCTGGAAGGCTTTATTGAATTCCGCCCGTTTCTTGGCCACTGTAAATTTCGCGATTGCTCGCACCGCCACGAACCTGGCTGCGCCATTTTAAATGCGCTTGAAGAAGGCAAAATCAGCACAACCCGCATGGATTCTTATCGCTATATTCTGCGAACCATAAACGAAAATTAAAAGGAGTAAAAATAATGGCTCTCCCTTTTGTTATAGAACCAACCCAACTCGCTGCACTTTTGGCGCAGCCAATGAGCACCCAATTATTGATTATAGATATGTGTGCCGAGCAAACTTATTTGCAAGGCCACATTGACGGTGCGGTTCACGTACCACCACAAAAAATTGTGCTTGGCCAAGCGCCAGTACCCGGCAAAATTGCACCCGTTGAACAACTCAATCGCGTCTTTTCATTTTTAGGCTTAACGCCCGATACGCATGTTGTTGTGTATGACGATGAAGGCGGCGGTTGGGCAGGCCGAATGATTTGGACGCTGGATGCCATCGGCCATAAACATTATTCGTATTTGAACGGCGGTTTACACGCGTGGATTGGTTCCGGCCAGTCACTCACCAGAGACATACCTACGCTGACGCCAAGCGTTGTTGATATAAAACTCGACCCAAAAGTTGTTATTGAAATTCCCGATATTATTGGCGAATTAGATAAAGCCGATTTTGTGGTGTGGGATGCACGAAGCCCGGGTGAATACAACGGCGAACGTGTAACGGCCGCCAAAAATGGCCATATTCCGGGTGCCATAAATGCAGAGTGGACATCGCTGATGGATCGCAGTGATGGTTTGCGCATTCGCGAAGATGCTAAAGAATATTTAGCGTCATTGGGCTTAACTGCAGATAAACGCATGATCACGCACTGTCAGGGCCATCACCGTTCAGGCTTTACCTATTTAGTTGGCAAAGCACTCGGTTTTAATATTCGCGCGTATCACGGCGCATGGGCAGAATGGGGCAACCACCCCACTACGCCAGTGGAAGTTTAATCTCCTCGCTAGAAAATGACTCTGTTCTGGCTAGCTGCAATCATATATTTATCGTCATCCTTGCGCAGCGGGGATCCAGCTCTTGATTTTGGTTTCTTAACAGCTGGACCCCCGTCACGCGACGATGAAGACTCCCCGTTGAGCCTGTTCTGCTAGCATCGCCCCGCCATACCCCCTACAATTCCACCCCGGTTCCCTATTTGAAATTTGATGCATAACACGCCATGAGTTCATCCCTTATTCCCGAACGCCCCTTGTTGGTTTCGCCTTCTTTGGCGGCCACGATTGGCCTTGAAGAAGCTTGCATGCTATCGCTTTTGAGCGATATGGCGACTTATCGCCCGCTGCTAGCGCGCGAGGGTCAACAGTGGCTGGATGTGGATGAAGCCCTGATTACCCGCGCCATGCCTTTTTGGAATACGCAGGATATTCAGCGTATTAGCAAGAACCTGCGTGACCAGGGAATTATCCTGCTGGCATCCGCACCTTTTACCGAGAGCCGCCGGCTGACGATCGCCTTTAACGATGGGCAAGCAGCGCGCACTCCAGTTGAACAACATCGTCCGCTGCCCATCATTAATATGACCGCCGGTAGTAAAAATGGGGGCGCTAATTTAATTGCACCCAACTGGCAGCCAGACCAAGAGTTATTGCGCCAAGTAGCGCAGCACAATATCCCCGAAGATTTTGTTCGCTTGCAGGTACCAGAATTTATTACTTATTGGCGTGAGCGCGGCGAAACCAGTCATTCGTGGGGGGCAAAGTTTTTAAAAGATGTGCTGCATAAATGGCGCAATCACCAAACCCTTATGGCGCGCCAAGCGCGTGAAAATAACGAAGAGTTTTTGAATCGCGATAAAGATATTGCGATGCATATGAACTGGCGACCCAGCAACGATGCACTGGAAGTATTAGTGAAACACGCGGGGATAAGTTTTGCGTTTGTGGAAGATGCTATTCCTGAATTTGTGCTGTATTGGCAAGAGCGCGGTGAAGTGGGCCGCACCTGGAACAGCAAATTTATTCAGCACGTAAAACGTCAGTGGGTGCGCTATTCATCGGCGCTTGAAAACGACACAGAACCGAAACGTATTCCTGAAAACTGGCAGCCCAGCAACGAAGTATTTGATGTACTTCGCCTCGCTGAAATTAAAATGGATTTCGCGCAGAAACAAGTTGCCGAATTTGTTTTATTTTGGCGCGAGAGCAACCAGCTTTATGCCTCTTGGAACACCAAATTTTTGCAGCACGTAAAATATCACTGGGCGAAGCAACACGCCTTGGCCCCAACAACTCAGCAGGCTAATCACCATGCAGGACAGCAAACCTATCATTCAGCAAGTAGCACAAGAGATCGAAGCCTTGTCCAAGACCTCACCGACCGCAGCTGGGCACAGTGAATCGGCAGACGCTAGTTTTCGTCGCGAACGCGTCATTAGCGATGCGCACATTGATGCGTTGAATGAAATTTTTGCGCTCTTCCGCATTAATTATCACAACCAATACTACAAAGCCTATAGCGATACCCAAGTGCTCAACCAAATTAAAAAACTGTGGTTGGAAAGCTTGAGTCAATTTGCGCCGGAGACTATTTTGCGCGGCGCGCGCAAAGTGATTGAAGAGTCGGAATATTTGCCAACGTTAAACCGCATGATGCGCGCCTGCCAAGGCGACCCGGAAAAATTCGGTTTGATTGACGCGCACCGCGCCTATGTAGAAGCCTGCCGTGCGCCTAGCCCGAAAGCAGGCTATGCATGGAGCCACGCGGCGATTTATCACGCGGGTTGCGCAAGCGATTGGTTTTTTCTGGCAAACAATAATGAAAAAACGGCCTTCCCGATTTTTGAACGCCACTATTTGAAATTGTGTGAGCGCGTCATGAACGGTGAAGAATTGCCAACACCTAGCGTTCTCGCATTACCGCAAACAATCGAAACTCCGCTAAGTAAAGAAGAAAACCTAAAACACATGGAAGAACTCAGAAAAAAACTGGAGCTATAATCTCTACATTAAAGAGCAAGTCGTCATCCCCGCAGGGAGCCGTAGACCAGCGCAGCTAATCCAGTGACATTTGAAAACAGTAAAGACGCTGGATACCCTACTGGTATGGCGATTCCCTGTTAAACATCAATCAATATGAAACGCTAACCACTAGCAAAGTATTCACAGGTCAGATAATGCAAAAAAGTTTTTCACAATGGTTTTTGGGCCTAGCGCTTGTAGGTTATGCCATTGGCTGTTTAGTACTGGTTTTTATTCTATCGCGCTACCCATTGAGCGGAGAAATTGACAACGATTTACTCACCAGCAATACGCTCTTGCCAGATTTAACCTTGATTAACCAACCACTTGAACGGGTGGAATTATTTGTGGGCATTATGCGCCCACTTGTAGAACAGAAGAATCAATTGCTACTCAGCACGCGCGAACGTCTGTTACAAATCAAACAAGAAGTCGATCAAAACCGTGAGCTCGGTTTTGTAGACCGTGAACAACTTAATCGCTTACGTGAAGATTTTTTTGTAGACGCTGAAACCTACCCTAGCAATGAACAAGCCGTAGAGGTTTTATTGTCGCGTGTGGATATTATTCCACCCGCCATGGTAATTGCGCAGGCGGCTATTGAATCTGGCTGGGGAACATCCACGTTTGCACAGGAAGGTAATAATTTATTTGGTGAATGGTGCTATAAGAAAGGTTGCGGCATTGTGCCTAAACGCCGCGCGGCATCTGCCACTCATGAAGTGCGAAAATTCGATAGCATTGAAGATTCCATTAACGCCTATTACCGCAATATTAATACCCACAACGCCTACCGCAACCTGCGTGATTTACGCACAACAATTCGCCATGATGAAAGCAAATTTACCGCGCGCAACTTAGTTGCTGGCCTTGGCAAGTATTGTGGTCGCGGCGAAGTTTATATCACCGAAGTGCGCTCGCTCATTAAAGCAAGAAAACTGGAATGACAGTTAACATATACTGCAACGTTTATTTGTGATGAATAGCGTCTGCCAGTTTTCTATTTTGAATAGTATTCAAAAATCGTTTTTAAAATCAAGGTTAGCAACGCGATGGATACCAATAATGCAGCGAGTCTTGTTTATCTTATTCATTTCACTGATCAGTTCATATTCGCTCGTAGCGAACGCTGCGACACAAGATCATTTTATTCGCACTCCGTCCATCGCACCCACCTTAAAAGGTCAAACCGTTCAGCTTTATTTGCGCGAAGTGAAGCTGGACAATACCCAGCCTGAACGCGCAGTGCTTTTCATTCACGGCGGTGGTACGCCCGCAGATGTATCCTTTGATACACCTTATAAAGATTACAGCTGGATGGGATATTTAGCGCAACAAGGCTTTGCTGTTTACGGATTGGATTTGACCGGTTACGGACGTTCAACGCGCCCGGCTGAAATGAATAACCCGTGCAATTTATCGGCTACAGAACAACAACAATTTATTCCCGCGCTCATTAAAATAAATTGCGCAAAAAATCATGCTCGGTCACTCACCAGCATTGAATCTGATTGGGCCGATATGGATGCAGCAGTCAATTTTATTCGAGCCCAACAACATATTAAATCAATCGCACTCGTGGGGTGGTCTCAAGGCGGGCCACGCAGCTTTGGTTACATTCAACGCTACCCCGGCAAAATCACCAAGCTTATATTGCTGGCACCCGCTTATCGCCGCGATGCAGCACTTAAAAAACCGCTCACAACTCCGGTAAAACAATTGTTTTGGGTACAAAACCACAGCGATTTTATCAGCGGTTGGGATAGGCAAATTGGCTGCCCAGACCAAGTGGACGCCCCTATACGCGCTGTTATTTGGCGTGAAATGCTTGCGTCCGACGAGTTAGGTAAAACTTGGGGGAGTGGCGTACGTCGCGCCCCGGAACAAGGACAAAACTGGGGCTTTAACCAAACTTCAGCTGCGAAATTTACACTGCCTACGTTGTTGATTACGGGTGAATTTGACAAGCAGGTTCTGCCGCAACGCGTACGCGAACTTTATGAGGATTTGGGATCTTCCAAAAAAGTGCTGCTGAAACTTGGTTGCTCGTCGCATCGCGCCAACTGGGAAACCAATCATTTACTTTTATTCAAAGCGTCTGCCGATTGGTTAAAAGCGACAAATATTGAAGGTACCGCCCGAGGAATAATAAGTTTGGGCTACAGTGCGCAATAATCCAATCGCATCTTAAAAATCACCCAGAAGTATTCGCCGAAATTTTTGATTCATGACTAGTGACCGATAGCTTTCTATTTTGAAAATATTCAAAAATCGTTTTTAAAATCAACGTCAGTAGCGCAATAGATGCCAACAATAGCGCGGCGGTAAACGCGCCTACGCTGTTGTAATCTTGCTGCAATAACTGCACATGCAGAGGCAAGGTATTAGTGTGGCCACGAATTGCACCCGATACTACCGCTATTGAACCAAACTCCCCAACTGCACGCGCAGTAGTTAACACTGTGCCATAGAGTAACGCCCACTTAATGTTGGGCAAGGTAACGCGTAAGAACATCAGCAAACCACTTGCGCCAAGCACCATTGCCGCCTCTTCTTCCTCAGAACCTTGCGATTCCATCAAAGGAATTAATTCTCTCGCAACATAGGGGCTGGTCACAAAAATAGTGACTAATACAATAACGGGCCACGCAAAAATAATTTGTATGCCTTGGCTATCTAACCAACCGCCCAACCAACTTTGGTTGCCGTACAACAGTAAATAGCAAAGGCCGGCAACTACGGGTGAAATTGCATAAGGGGCATCAATAAAAGCGATTAACAGCTTTCTACCGGGAAATTGGAATTTGGTAACGCACCACGCAATCAGCGTACCGAAGACTAAATTTACCGGTACGGTTAATAGTGCAACGAATAAGGTTAAACGAATTGCTGCAAGCATATCTTTATCGAGCAAGTTGCTGACAAACAATTCCCACCCGCTGCGAAACGCCGACACAAAAATCAGTGTGAGTGGAAGTATTAGCAACAGGAATACAAAAAATAGCCCTAAGCCAATTAAGACTTTACCAAGTGTTTTCGGTTTTTGTGCAACGTAGGTTTGCATAATCAGCGCCTGCTATGCCGTTTGCCGTAGTAGTTTTGCAGCAGCTGGACTGCCAATAACAACAAGAGCGATGTAATCAAAATGAGCATGGCAACTGCCGCAGCAGCCGGATAATTATATTCACCGATATAAGTAAAGATCATTAACGATACGACCTCGGTTTCGTAGGGCATATTACCCGCGATAAAAATTACCGCACCAAACTCACCGAGACTGCGAACAAAAGACAAGGCCACACCAATCATTAATGCAGGGGAGATGTGCGGCAAAATAATCCGCAGGAAAATCTGCCGCTTCTTTGCACCCAAGGTTTCGGCAGCTTCTTCAAACTCTGGCGACAAATCTTCCAGCACTGGTTGCAAGGTTCTTACCACGAAGGGAATGCTGGTAAATACCATCGCCAAAATAATGCCGATAAAGGTGTAGGAAATTTTAATATCAAAGGGAACTAGCAATTGCCCTACCCAACCGTTCTGTGCAAACAAGGCAGAAAGCGTAAGCCCCGCGACGGCGGTGGGAAGCGCGAAAGGTAAATCAATTAAGGTATCGACTAATTTTTTACCGGGGAACTGGTAGCGCACAAGAATCCACGCAAGCAATAAACCGAGGAATAAATTCAAAACGGTTGCAATGCCCGCCGCTAAAAAAGTTACACGAAAACTCGATAACAAGCGCGGATCGGTAATATAAAAGACAAACTCATCCCAGCTAATTTGCAGGGACTGCAATACCAGCGTAATGGCGGGGAGCAAAACCACGAGACTTAAATAAAATACGCCCAGCCCAAGACTGAGCGTAAAGCCGGGGAGTACCCGTAGAGATTTTTTCGTCACAAGCATTCAATCACAATTGTCGTTTCTACAATCAGCAGCCACACATAGATGGGCTGCTGATGCTCAAATTATTGCTTAGCCTGACGTAGCAACTGATCAAGAATACCGCCAGTCGCAAAGTGTTTGTCATTAACGTCTTTCCAGGAACCAAAAACAGATTCTACGGAAACCAGTTTCAACTCTGGGAACTGCTTGGCGTAAGCAACCTTTACCTTATCATCATGGATGCGATAAAAGAAGCTTGCTAATACATCTTGCGCAGCGGGCGAATATAAATAGTTCAAATATTCGGTAGCGACTTTTTCAGTGCCTTTAGCTTTTACAACAGAGTCAACCACAGCCACAGGGAATTCCGCCAACACACTGATTTTGGGAACCACGGTATCGTATTTATCGGTGCCGTATTCTTTGCGGATTAAATTAACTTCTGATTCAAAGGTCAAAAGTACATCGCCCTGCGCACGATCAACAAACGATGTTGTTGCACCGCGACCGCCTGTATCAAACACAACCACGTTACCTAATACTTTACTTACGAACTCTTTGATTTTTTTCTCATCGCCTTTGAAGGCTTCGTTAGCATAAATCCATGCGGCGAGATAAGTGTAACGCGCATTGCCGGATGTTTTAGGGTTTGGGAATACCAGTTTTACATCGCTACGGGCAAGATCGCCCCAGTCTTTAATATTTTTGGGGTTACCCTTACGCACTAAAAAAGCAGTGGTTGAATAAAAGGGGGATGCATTATTGGGGAATTTCTTACGCCAATCGGGGCTAACAAAGTTTCCTTTTTGATGCAGTACATCAATATCGGTAGATTGGTTGAAAGTCACTACGTCTGCTTTCAAACCTTGAAGAATTGCCGCTGCTTGCGCAGAAGAACCTGCATGAGATTGTTGGACGCTAATATCCTCACCGGTTTTTTCTTTCCAATATTGTTGGAATTTAGGATTGATAGTCACAAACAACTCGCGTGATACATCGTAAGATGTATTCAGGATTTCCTGAGCAGCACTAGCAGAAAATGCCAATGACACCGCGAGAAGGGTTAGAATTCCTTTAACTGATTTTTTTGTAAAATTTTTGACTGCCACGTTAAGCTCCTCAAGTGCTGTAAAAGAACGTTGACGCACAGTTAATCATATTTTTTGACAAGGATTTAGATTATTAATATCTATGCTTATTACTAGCATGCTGTTTATTTTTATTGAATCTTTGCCGATCAAACCTCGGCCGACTTAATCTCTGCTAACAAGGTGTTAATAAGATCAATATTCATCGGCTTGGTCATGTGATGATCAAAGCCTGCTACTTTTGATTCAGCACGATCATGCGCTGCGCCCCAACCTGTTAGTGCCACTAACACTATATGGGCAAGCCCACGCTCTTTTTTGATAGCGGCGGCAACTTCATTACCATTCATTCCGGGCATGCCTATATCCAGAAATGCGACATCCGGTACAACACTTTGCGCAACCGTGAAGGCTTCAATGCCATCGTGCGCGAGATAAGTTTCATGCCCCATAAGCTGAAACAACTTCACCAGCGATTCTGCCGCATCCACATTATCGTCAGCCACTAAAATTCGGAGGTGCTTGTTAGCCTGGCTATTTTCTCCCGGCACCTGTAAAGGTAAACCAACTTTTTCCTGATCAGCTTCGCTCACAACAATCGCAGGCAGGCGTACCGTAAACGTACTGCCTTTGCCTACGCCATCGCTGTGTACTGCGACAACTCCGCCATGCATTTCAACCAATCTATCAACCAACGAAAGGCCAATTCCCAAACCGCCTTGCGCTCTGCTCATATTGAGCCCAACTTGCGTAAACATTGCAAAAATTGTTGAAATGGATTCGGCGGGAATTCCTATGCCATTGTCTGAAACCGCAATAATAATTTCATTCTGTTCTAATCGCGCGGTAAGCGTGATTTTTCCACCCGTGGGGGTATATTTAGCCGCATTAGAAAGAAGATTGCTCAACACTTGAGACAAACGCATTTGATCTGCATTGCAATAAATAGGCGTATCCGGCACATCTACCGTTAATACATGTTGGTTTGCATTGATAATTGGCATACTGGTTTCAATCGCATGCCCAACAATTTTACTCAGTGCAACGCACTCTTTTTTAAGCTCCAACTTTCCATTACTGATGCGCGCAATATCCAAAAGATCATCGATCAAGTGAACCATTTGATCTACTTGACGCTGCATCATATCGCGCACCTTACTAAAGGCTGCCGGATCATCTCCGGTCAAGCGCAGCACTTCCAAACCATTGCGAATAGGTGCGAGTGGGTTGCGCAGCTCATGCGCGAGAATCGCTAAAAATTCAGTTTTATGTTGATTGGATTGTGACAATTCATCAGCCAGTTTGCGCAACCCAACTTCTGCACGTTTACGCTCGGTAATATCAATACCGTGCACTAAAATGCCATAGACTTTTTCATCGGTATTTTTTAATGGTAGATACACAAAATCCAATATGCGTTCTTCTTGCGGGCCGTTCACTTGACGCTGCAACATTACGTGAGCATCTTTTGCTACAAATGAATTTCCGGTATTGTAAACATCGTCCAGAAACTGCACATAACCTTGCGCGACTACTTCTGGCAAAGCTTCAGCAACTGTCTTACCTACAATATCGCGCCTACCAATAAGCTGAAAATAATTTTCATTTACACTTTCAAAAATATGTTGCGGGCCATTCAGAGTACACATAAAAGCGGGCGCTTTTTGGAAGATATCCATCATTTGCGCATGCGCGGTTTGAACTTGCCGGAACAAATTCTCGCGTTCAACCTCGGCCATTTTTTTGGCACTAATATCTTTAAATAAAAGCGCAACAAGCGGGCTTGCATCGCCATCTATACGAAACGCATAAAGATCGAACCAGCGATTCATACTCGGCGCATCAAGCACAAAACGCTCTGGCTCACCTGTTAACGCCACACGACCGTATCGTTCGTACCAATGCTGTTCCAAATTAGGAACAAGCTCCTTCGCCGTTTTTCCTACCACGTCACGCAAGCCCGTTTGTGCTTCAAACATGGGGTTCGCTTGCAAGAAGAGATAATTAATTGGTCGCCCCTGCTCATCAAACAGCATTTCGAAAATACAAAAGCCTTCATCAATTGAGTTAAATAATGTTTTGTACCGCTCCTCACTTGCGCGATTTTTTTCTTCTGCTTCAGCGACCTTATATAAATCGATAAAAACGTTAACCTTGGAACACAACACAATAGATGAAACAGGCCGTACGATATAATCCACAGCGCCGAGCGCATAAATATCATCCAGAGGAAAATTACTTGCCGGTGAGTGATCGAGAAAAATAATAGGCGTGAGTGGCGCAGGCGCTGCAGTGCGAACCCATTGTGCAAAATCTAATGCACTTGCAGCGCTTTGTAGATTAATAATAATGACCGCAAAATTGGCTGAGAGAATGTTATTACGCGCCGCATCAGAAGAGGGAGCATGCATAAGATTTATCTTCAATGGCGCAAGGGCATCGCGAAGGAATGGTAACTCGGTCGATCCAGAATCAATCAGCAGGATATCAGTCGAAGGAAGTAATGGCGTCACTGAAGAGGCGGTCATTCTGCATGCTCCTTAGTACGCAGTTAGTCTGTTGCTGGAATATCGCATAAAATGAAATGCGAAGAGCCAGAGGCCCTCAATGCATCGGACTATAAGGAGAAAACATTTGGGGGTCAAGGAATCTAAGGCCACATTCGTCATGCAGATTTTAGGCTAATTTTGCTACACTAAAAACCGCTTAATCCAGCAAAAGCCCAGTGAAGAAATAGCCCAATAACCAAGGCTTCATATACAACATGAGCACTTACACCGTTCTCGCCCACGTCGTTGAAAATACCACCGAAAAAAAGAACAGCGACTTTCTAACGTTCCTCCACCCAGTTACTTCACGCGAAGAGGCCATGACGCATATTGATCACTACCGACAACATTATGCCGATGCAAACCATGTGTGCTGGGCGTATGTGATTGGCAACACGCGGCAACCACAAACTCAGGCATTTAGCGATGCAGGCGAACCTTCGGGCACCGCCGGAAAACCCATGTTGCACGTGCTAACCGAACGCGATGTAGGTAATTCACTCGCGGTAGTTGTGCGCTATTTTGGCGGGGTTAAATTAGGCGCTGGAGGTTTGGTGCGCGCTTATTCTGGCGCAGTGTCAGAAGCGGTAAATTCTGCCGAATTAACGCATATTGTACCGAGCTTAGAGATTCAGGTTGTCGTCAGTTTCGCCCATGAAGCTAAAGTTCGTCATCTTGCGCAGCAATATCAAGCACAGATTTTGAGCGTAGATTACGCGACAGAAGTTAGGTTACGCATCCAACTAGCAGCGGCACAAGTTGACGTTTTTACGCAGCAAGCAATTAATGAAACAGCAGGCAGTGCTATTGTTCAATTGACTACCGACGAAAGCTAATTGTCGCTTAGATAATTATTGAATATATAGTTGTTGTATAGCAGCGTTGCTGCATAAAGGAGTAATCCATTTATGACAAAAGAAATAGAACTGAAAAAAACCAAACGCCTTGCGCTGTATTTTTTGGCGTTTGCGGCACTCATATTTATTACCACTCTTTTTTTACCTGCCCACCTTTGGTGGGTTGGGTTAATTCGCGCTATATCAGAAGCCGCCATGGTAGGCGCACTGGCTGATTGGTTTGCGGTGGTGGCACTTTTTAAACGCGTGCCCATTCCTATTGTTTCTGCCCACACTGAAATCATCCCGAAAAATAAAGATAAAATTGCAGACAACCTCGCGATTTTTGTGCGCGATAAATTTTTAGATGTCGATTCGATTGTTGCATTAATCCAGAAACACGACCCGGCGCAAAAAGCGGCAGATTGGTTGAGCGCGCCTAACAACGCTAAAAAACTCGGTGCATATTTGGTACGAATAATAGCAGGCATGCTCGATGTTATTGAAGACCGCGCTGTGCAAAAATTTATGACCAAAGCCATTCATGCCATGCTGGATAAAATCGACTTATCGCAGTCGGCAGGTATGCTATTGGACGTGATGACCAAAAATAATCGTCATCAGGCATTGCTCAATGAAGGCATTCATCAGTTTGCTTCGATGTTGGCAGAGGAAGAAACACAAACGTTTATCGCCGAGGGAATTGTTGATTGGCTTAAGGAGGAGCATCCCATCGCCGAAAAAATTATGCCGTCGGGCTGGGTTGGGCGTACTGGGGCCGATATTGCGGTTAAAGCAGCCAGCCGTTTATTAACAGAAATTAATGAAAATTCAGATCATCCATTACGCATTAAATTTGATAACTATACCCAAACTTTTATCGAGCGGTTGAAAACTGATCCTGAGTTTTTTGAAAAAGCAGAAGAGATTAAACGCTATTTAAAAAATGATGCAACCTTCAATACCTACATGGGCGAACTCTGGCGCGATGTAAAAGAATGGCTCAAACGCGATTGTGCAGATGAAAATTCCGTGTTGCACCAGAAAATAACTGATGCCGGTCAATGGTTAGGAAAAACCCTGGCTGAAGATGCAAGCTTGCGCCAATCACTTAATCAGCATATGGAAGATGCGGCAACTAATATGGCTCCGGATTTCGCGACGTTTTTGACAACGCACATTCGCGATACCGTGAAAGGCTGGGATAGCCAAGAGATGTCGCGCCAAATCGAATTAAATATCGGTAAAGATTTACAATATATTCGCATCAACGGCACCATCGTTGGCGGTTGCATAGGCTGTTTGCTTTACCTGATCGCCCACGCGCAGGATTTTTTTCAGTTTCTATTTTAAATCCATTGTCGATTCCACTAAACCTCATTCGACTATTGGTTAGAAGACAATAAATCACTCTACCCATGTTTTAAATAGGAGAAACGTTATGAAAGTAATGGTAATGGTAAAAGCGTCGCCCGGCTCTGAGGCCGGAAAAATGCCGACTGAAGCCTTGATGTCGGCGATGATGAATTTTAATGAAGAGCTGGTAAAAGCCGGCATTCTGGAATCCGGCGATGGGCTCAAACCCAGTAGCGAAGGCTTGCGGGTGAACTTCAGCGGCAGTAATCGGGTGGTTACCAATGGCCCCTTTACAGAAACTCACGAATTGATTGCAGGGTATTGGATATGGAATGTGGCATCGATGGAAGAAGCTGTGGAGTGGGTAAAAAAATGCCCTAACCCGATGGACGATGAAGATTCCGATATTGAAATTCGCCCCTTTTATGAAATAGACGATTTTGCAGTAGCTGACCCCGATGGCAAAGTGCGCCAACAGGAAACCGCTTTGCGCAATAAGGTTTCCATGAGCAAAGCGAAGGTAAATAATTATTTGTTTTTCTCTGGCCGTTGCGAAGAAGCGCTGAATTTTTATCAGAAACATTTGGGCGCACAAGTTAATTTTATGATGCGCTTCAACGAAAGCCCCGATGCGGTTCCCGCCGATATGTTGCAAGAAGGTTTTGAGAATAAAGTGATGCACGCAGATTTCACTCTGGGTGATAGCAGCATTTACGCCTCTGATGGTTGCAATGACGCAACCCACTTTAGCGGTTTTCGTTTGACCTTAACACTTCAAACAGCGGAAGAAGCCCACCGGGTTTTTGATGACTTGGCGACGGGTGGAACAATTGATATGCCTTTAACAAAAACGTTTTGGTCACCGCTTTACGGGCAAGTTACTGATCAATTTGGCATCGGTTGGATGGTGATGTTGCCGGGTGATGAGGCACCACAGTAAAGCCAGTTCACTGAATACAAAGAACGCTCTGGGGAAAGTCGATTTTTGACGAAGCTTTGCTAAGCTAATAGAACTTTCTTTGCAAGAAAGTATGCCCCCTAAGGATAAGATTTATTATGGCTTCTCTCATGAGCGTTTCTAAAACGGCAGCATCCATCGTTTATATTATTGATGACGACGATATTATCCTTTGGACACTGAAAGAGCTGGTGCAATCGATTGGCGCACGCGTACATACGTTTACATCAGCCAAAGAATTTTTAGCATCCTATTCACCCTCGCCCTGCGAATGCGTGATTACGGATGTACGTATGCCCGAAATTGGCGGCCTACAAGTCCAACGCTTATTGCTCACCACCGGCTCACCACCACCGATTATTTTTATTACCAGCCATTCTGAAATCAGCGCAGCCGTTGAAGCCATGAAAGCTGGCGCATTCGATTTTGTGGAAAAGCCGGTGAATGGTCACCTCTTAATTGAAAAGGTACAGGCTGCGCTTGCTCACAGCCGCACCTTACATGAAGAACGAATGAGCCAATCCAGTAGACAAGCGCGTATGGATTTACTCACCCCCAAAGAGCGCGAGATTGTTAATCTAGTCATTGAGGGCCAATCCAGCCGCGAGATTGCTACTCGCTTGGACATTAGCGTGCGCACTGTAGAGAACCATCGCGCGCGGGTTATGGATAAGTTGCACATCACGTCCGCAGTGGAATTGGTTAAGTTATTTATGTGAGCTATTCCCTGATAAAAACAGAAACGATGCTTCTTTATTTAGTCCACAATTTTTAGCCTATCTTCTTCAACCCATCCCCCACATCAAATTTGGGCGATTTGCGTAATATCCCTCTTAACTCTTGAGTAGTTTTACTCTCTCGCCCACTTTGCCTTTCACTCACAATACGTCACATAGGAAGAACGCTTAAACAAGCCTTTTCCAGCCCCATCAACACTGACATTGTGATCTCAAGGTAATGACAAATGCACTCTCAGGCGCAGCTAGTGAAATCACTTAACTCTAACATTTGCAGCACTGGCGGCATTGGCATCATGAATGCGCGTATCTTTGATATACCCCCGGAAACAAACCTCTTAAGCAGCAGCGCGTTCGCCAAAATTCAGGCCTTTTTTCAGCAACAAAGTGGGATTCTCATTGCGGAACACAAACAACAATTGATTGTTACCCGCCTGCGCAGCCACATGCTGTCGCTGGGATTTAAAGAGTTTGATAGTTACGCCACTTATCTGATTAACACTGCAAGCCCTACGGAACGCACCCACGTAGTGGATTTACTGACCACCAATGAAACCTATTTTTTTCGCGAACCCGAACACTTCAATCATTTGGCCAACCTAATGCTACCCAGCATTCAGCATCGCCCTTTGCGCATGTGGTGTGCCGCAGCGTCTAGCGGTGAAGAGCCTTACAGTCTGGCGATGGCACTCAATGAAAAATTGGGCGCAAACGGTTGGGAGCTTACGGCGAGCGATATTTCTGTGCGCATGCTGGAAACAGCTCATCATGGTTTATACCGCATGCAACGCTTGGAACACATGCCAGCCGAATACCTTAGAAAATATTGTCGCCGTGGCACAGGCCCTTACGAAGGGATGTTTATGGTGGACCCCGATGTTCGCAAGCAAGTAAATTTTGTACAACACAACCTGTTAGATAGCGCTGCAAACCTCGGTCAATTCGATATTGTTTTTGTACGCAATGTAATGATTTATTTCGATAGCGACGTAAAAACAAAAGTCTTGCGCAACCTGTATGCGCAATTGCGCCCGGGCGGTTGGCTTGTGACCAGCCATTCAGAATCCCTGATTGGTTTAGATTCGCCGTTAAAGCTGGTGCGCGCGTCTATTTATCGCAAGCCGCAAGCTTAACGTTCCACCTTAATCCCAACCTATTTTTCACACCGACCACTCGCTATAAAGAGTCATACACCAAGCACTATGAAACCACATGCATTGCGCAACTCACGATGTTTCAAGATCACCATATTATTTCCGGGTAGGTCATTATGAACCCAGGTATTGAAACCCAAAGCCGGGCGGAATCATCACTGCACTCCGCTATTTTACAGGCAGGGGTTTTGGTGGTTGACGATAGCGAATTGCAACGTTTGGTATCCTCTGAACTGCTACGCAGCATGGGCATAGCGTTGATTTACGAAGCTGCGAACGGTTTGGGAGCACTGCAGTTATTGCGCAGCAAAAAAGTTTACCCTGCCGTTATGCTAGTGGATTTACATATGCCAGGCATGGATGGCATTGAGCTGATTCAAGAAGTCGCCAAGTTAACCACCCAGATCTCCGTGATTATTGTGAGCAGTGCCGATGGTATGTTGCTGGATACCTTGGGCAGCATGGTGCGCGCCTGCAAAATGCCAATGCTCGGCGCCTTGCCCAAACCGCTTAGCGGACGCCATTTATTAGACAGCCTGGAACGCTATCAACCCGTATTGCCCTCAACATCGCACACGCACGCCATCAGCCCCTCCGCACTGGATATTAAACGTGCAATTCGGCTCAACCATATAAAACCTTTTTATCAACCCAAGGTGTCGCTCAAGCACGCCAAGGTGGTGGGTTTTGAAGCCTTGGCGCGTTGGTGTGATCCAATTAAAGGGATAATTCCGCCCGGTGAGTTTATTGATATTGCCAGCGAACATGGCCTGCTTAAAGAGCTAACCTTATCCATGTTGGATTCGGTATTGGCAGATATGCACGCGTGGAACAGCCTGGATATTTTCCCGGTTATTTCGCTCAATATTGCCGTTAATCTTTTGGAGGATCGCAATTTTGCCAACGATGTGATTCGAAAAGTGAAGCAAGAAAATATATCCCCTACAAAAATTCTCTTGGAAATCACAGAAAGTGCTTTAATGAAAGATCAGGCAGTGGCCTTAGGCACGATTGGGCGCTTAAAGCTTAATGGCTTTGGTTTTTCTATCGATGATTACGGTACGGGTTTTTCATCCATGCAGCAGTTATCGCGTATTCCATTTAACGAACTCAAGCTTGATCGCTCGTTTGTGTGTCGCGTTAGCGAAAGCGAGCATTTGCGCAACATAGTGCAATCGGCGCTCGATATGGGCCAGCGCTTGAGCCTCACCACCGTGGCCGAAGGCGTAGAAACCCTAGAGGAGTTGCGAGTCTTACAGGGCATGGGTTGCGATGAAATTCAAGGCTACCTGTTTTCAGCCGCCATGCCCGCCTGCGATGTACTACCGTGGTTAAATGAACATGCCTTGCCCATAAAAGCTCTGTGTAAAGCCCTATAAAAGAGGCTAGTTAAATCTAACAATAGTCAGCGGATGGAACCACCATGAACCACTTTCATGCAATTACCCGAATGAAGCCATTGTTATGACGCCAGGCAAATACCTACCGCTACTGCTTGCAGTCGGCATTAGTATTCTGCTGGTTATAGTGTCCAGCCTATCGGTGCACTCTATTTACAGTAATTCCCGCGAGAATATCTCTCATCACATTTTAACGCGCTTGCAAGCCACCACCGGCCTGCTGGAGCTTTGGCAACGCGAATATTTAATGGGTGTAGATGCGATTGCCAAAGACCCTGAACTGATTGAAGTTGTTGATAACCTCATCAACCATAAAATAACGGCTGAGGCGGCTGGCCTTAAGATGGATCAATGGTTGCGACCCATTTATTTAGGGCGCGGCTATGAAGGCCACTCTATTATCACCCCCGAAATGCTGATTATTTTATCCAGCAGCCCTTCTGTTACGGGCAAGCCCGTTATATCGCCTATTTCCCGCGAAGTAATTAATAAGGCCCTACGCGATGGCAGTGCGATGGGGCGGCCTACCGAAACCTCTTATCAAGTGCGCATGCTTAATAGTATTGTGGAACCCGGCTCATTGATTCAACTGGGTTGCGCGCACATCGCCAAGGACGAAAAACTCTTGGGCGTATTGTGTTTGCGCCAAGACCCCGCACGCAGTTTTTTTGCCATGCTTGGTACGGGGTTTTCGGGTACTACCGGTGAGGCTTACGCAGTAGATCGAAACAGTGATATTTTGTCGCCCACCCGCTTTGGGCAGGCAATTGCGCTCAATAAAACCACCACACACGAAGCGCCTACCTACATAAAAGGCTTGCAGGCACGTGTGCCCAGCAAAACCCAAACCGGCACATTCATTAACAACACCAAAAATAATCCGCTAACGCAGGGTTTTAGTCTTGCCCTGCAAAATGGTGAAAGCGGCTTTATTGATGGCTACACGGATTATCGTGGTATCAAGGTTGTAGGTGCCGTTAAATGGCTGCCCGGCATGGATATTGGTATTGCGATAGAGCAAGACGCTGACGAAGTCTACGGCCCTTTCCAGTTCGCCGCCAAAGCCATCAGCGGCTTGACCATTCTGGCTATCATTCTCATCAATGTGCTTATGGTGGTGCTGGTTCGCAGCCGCACATCGCTGACAGAGCGCGAGCAGAGCATGCGCGCGTTTTTAGATCACTTCCCCGGTGTGGCGCACATGCGCGATACGCAAGGGCGCTTCCTGGTTGTTAACAAGGAAATGGAGAACCTTCTACATATCCCCAGAAATCAGATTCTAGGCAAAACCGACAGCGCGATAAAAGCACCGCAGCAATACATTACGCAACTCAATAAGGATCACGATGAAGTAATTCGCACCGGCCATTTGGTGGAAGTTATTCGGGAGCTAACCGACTTTAGCTATAAAAACGTGCAGTGGGTGAAGATGGTTCGCTTCCCTATTTTAGATGCTGATAGCAAAGCCATTTACGCAGTAGGCACCCTGCTTATGGATATTACGGAGCAGACTAACAACGCGAAAGAGCTGGATGCCATTCGCATGAACCTTGAAAAAATGGTCGCGCAGCGCACGGCAGAATTTGAATCGGCCAAGGTTGATGCTGAACAGGCCGCGCAGGCTAAATCTGAATTCCTCGCCAATATGAGCCATGAAATCCGCACGCCCATGAACGCCATTATCGGCCTGTCGCATTTGGCAACGTTGGTTTCGGATGACCCCAAGCTTAGAAGCTACCTGGAGCGCATTCATCAATCCAGCGAACATTTGCTGTCTATCATCAATGACATTTTGGATTTCTCCAAAATTGAAGCGGGCAAAATGACGCTGGATACCGAGGATTTTTCCCTCGAACAAACCCTCGATCATGTATTAGCGTTACTTTGGGACAAAGCCGATGCCAAAGAACTGGAGCTATTGTTAGATATAGACCCCACTCTGCCCGCCACACTTAACGGTGACGCCCTGCGATTGGGGCAAATCTTAATTAACTTCACCAGCAACGCTGTTAAATTTACCGAAACCGGTAATGTGCTGGTACGTGCGCGCAAACTCAGTGAGAACGATACCAGCGTGAAGGTACGTTTTGATGTGCAGGATACCGGCATAGGCATACCCAGCGAAGACTTTGCGCAATTGTTCAAACCCTTTCACCAACTCGATACCTCATCAACCCGACGCTTTGAAGGCACGGGGTTAGGGCTCACCATTTCCAGAAATCTGGTAGAGCTCATGGGCGGCGAACTTAACATTGAAAGCACACCGGGCATCGGCAGCACCTTCTCTGCCGTGCTAACGCTAACCAAAACTTCACTGCCACAAGAAGATTCCATCGACCTCAGTATTCTTCAGGGCAAGCACGTATTACTGGTGGATGATAATGCCGAAGCGCGAACTATTTTGATGGCGCGCCTGCACAGCGTGGGGTTAGAAGTTACCAGCGTAGATTCCGGCGCGGCTGCACTTGCGCTAATTCAATCTCAAAATAACGAAGCCAAAAATCTTGATATTATTTTGCTCGATTGGAAAATGCCTGGCCTTAGCGGCATCGAAACGGCAGAACAAATTCGCCAGGAATCGCTCGCACCGCATACCAAATTAGTGTTGCTGTGCGCTCACAATAAACAAGCAATGGGCACGAATGCCGAACTGTTGTTTGATGCACTTGTCAGCAAACCCATTGTTAGCTCTGAACTTTACGAAACCATCGTCAGCCTCTTCAAAAACACTTACGTGCGCACTGAACAAAATGCGCCGCTTGATTTAACTCTCTACAAAAAATTGATGGGCTGTCGAGTATTATTGGTAGACGATAACGAGATAAACCAGGACGTCGTGAAAGAATTGCTCTATCTCATTAATGCCAAAGTCATTACGGCTAACAACGGGCGGGAGGCACTGGAGCTTCTTGAACGCTTACCATTTGATATGGTTTTAATGGATGTACAAATGCCGGTAATGGACGGCATGGAAGCAACCCGCCACCTGCGCATTCAAGAACGTTTTGATCAACTACCGATTATTGCCATGACGGCGGGCGCATTGGCAGGAGATCGCGAACGCTGCATCAGCGTAGGCATGAACGATTACATATCCAAACCCATTTACCCCGAAATTCTGTATAACACCATGATGCGCTGGCATACCAAAACCCTTGCGCAGCCACAAAGTTTTATTCCACAAATAGCACACAAAGAAAATAAATCCACCAGCGAATCTACCCGAGTATTAGCACGGCTCTATCGCATTTCCGGTTTGGATGTAGACCAAGCGCTAGAGCGCCTGTTGAACAATGAAACACTTTATATAAAACTGATAAAACGCTTCATTAATGAACGCCGCAATATTGTGGATGAAATTGAAAGCGCCATAACCGCACACGACTTTAGCCAGGCACTTTACCAAGCCCATTCATTTAAATCTCTGGCTGGCACCCTTGGCGCAGTGGAATTGCAAGCGCTCGCGCTACAAATTGAATTGGAATTGCAACAAGAAAAAACAGCAGAAAATTTACTCTACTCACTGCGAACCGCATTAAATACCATGCTGGATCAGCTACACACGAGTTTGAATATTTAAATACACGCAGGCATTTTAATGGGCGAGAGCGCCAAGCCGGTTAAATAAGTGCTGAGCGATTCTGGTTCAGTGTGCAATATAATGGCATAAGGGTAAGGCGCATTTTCGTTTTTAAAAAACACCGTAAAACCCTTTGCGCAGATATAGAACCCTTTAAGACTTCTCTGCCATAAAAACCGGGTTTGGGTTGGCGTATGCCGGTTGTAAATCAATATCTCACCACGCAAATCATAGAGCGCAACAAAAGGTGCCGCCTTGCTAGCCGAAGACAACATTTGGCGCGCCATACGTACCGACAACACTTTCCATAAGCGAAGATGACGCGCAGTCAGCCATGTTTCTAATTTTTTTCTATCCCAAAAAATAACCAAAATCACCACAAACGCAAATGCACACAGGAGAGTGAGAGCCACAGAATTACAAATTCCTACTCCCACCGCCAGCAATAATAAACACGCCAACAGACCTAACACGCATAAAATACGCAAGAACATATAAAACAACGGTTGTATGTGTTTGTTAAAAAAACTCAGTTGGTTCAAGAGTTCTTTTTGTCGCAAGCGATACTCAATAAGCTGCTCTAATTGCGGTGCAACACCCGCGAGATAATCTGACGTGATTTCTGTTTGTATACTCAATTGTTGCATACAGCTAATCCTTGTAAGTCCAAGCACCATTTTTATCTGTCGCCAGCCACAACTGCGTAAACCAATAAAAACGCTCACGCTGATTGCTGGCGGCCGTGCACGTAAATTTGGTGCGCCCTACAGGCAAAACGTTTTTGGCTTGAATCCATAATTTTTCATCGCGCATCACAACATTAATGGCACCCTCGTTGGATGAAAAGCAGCGCACTTTTTCCAGCAGCGAATTATCGCCAAGGGTTAATACTAAATAAGGCTTCGCGCCCGCGCTTAACACCATATCATCCAAAGGTTTTTTATTGTCGGCATAAAACTCAATATTTTTAACCGGCATAGGTAAAGCATTTACCTTCTCAATAAAGCCAGGCAAATCAGTGTACGTGCCGCCAAAAGGAAAACGTGGCAGCGTTTGCCAATCTGTATCTTCACCCAAAACTCCGGCCTGCTGCGTAAAGGCAAAATAGCCCAAGTCTTTTAGTATTTTTTTAGCCGCCGCATTGTATTCGCCATAGGGGTAAGCAAATAGTTTTGGCGCTGAGCCTATTTCAGTTTCTATTTTTTTCTGCGCGGTATTTATATCCGCCAAGATGCGCGCACTCCATGCATCCTGCGTTTCATTTTTCTGCAAGCGCACAAGGTGATCGTGTTTGGTGGTGTGGTTGGCAATGGTTACGCCATGCTTAGCCATATCGCGTAACTGATCCCAGGTGACAAATAGCTTGCCGGAACCTACCGCTTGGGTATTTACAAAAAAGGTAAAAGGCCAGCCGCGCTTTTTAAGAATGGGGTAAGCCGAGGTGTAAACATCGGCATAAGAATCATCAAAGGTGATAGCCACTGTTTTATCAGGTAATGCATCGCCTTTTTTTAATTTTTCAGTTAGCTCTATCAGAGGCACAACCTTAAAATTATTCTTTTCCAGATAATCCATGTGCGCTATAAAATGCTCAGGGCTAATACTGGTGGAGGCCGGCATGCTGTTGCTGACATGATGATAAATGAGCACAGTGGCAGCGTGACCTGAAACCGAAAATAGGCAAACAAGCGCACAAAAAATAACGTTCTTCAACACCGGCATAAACTCTTATTTAATCAGCATCTAAATTCACAAAGCGTAAACCCACACCAGAGGGTTCTACCCGTACCACTTCCATTTTCAATACGGGTGCATCATCCATTAAACCTTGCACTTGCCCAGTCACATAAGTGCCAATAGGCGGAACTTGATCGGGGTCTAACACTACGAACACACCGCCATCAGAAATATCACGGGTTTTCACGATAAACTCACCCACGCTTTCATGAATAATTTTAATGCGGCACGCTAAAGGTGTGCGGATATGACGGCGTTTATCGCTTGAACTCATGGTGGTTCCTTTAATAATTAATATTTATAGATTTTATATTTAAAAGGGAATCGTCATCCTCGCAAAGCGGGGATGACGACAAATAAATACCCGAAAACACAACAAGATCAGTCTCAATTCTCGCTTAGGATGAACGGAATAACCAATAAACATATAAGCAGCACTCGCCGTTTATTATTTATCAGTCACTTCAACTGCATCCACTTTTTGGAAGCCACGCGGCAACTTATTACCACGGCGACCGCGCTCACCTTTGTAATGTTCAAGGTCAGACATTTTTAACGTGATATGACGTTTACCCGAATACAACGTGAGCATCTGGGTAGGATTAATCACACTCACCGACACTACAAACTCTTCATGCGTTTGCGCGCGCGCGGATGGAATATTCATAATTTTATTACCCTTACCACGCGCCAACTCTGGCAACTCGGTAACGGGAAACACCAACAAGCGGCCATCGTTACTTACGGCAGCCAGTAATGCATGTTCGGGATCAGTCACAAATTGCGGCGGCAATACTTTGGCATTTTCTGGCAAGGTTAATAAGGCTTTACCGGCTTTATTTTTGCTCGCCAAATCATCCAACTTGGCGACGAAACCATAACCGGCATCCGATGCTAATAACACGCGCTGATCATCTGCTCCCATTAATGCGCCTTCAAAAGTTGCACCGCTGGGTGGAGCAATTTTCCCCGTCAAAGGTTCGCCTTGACCACGCGCTGAAGGCAAATTGTGCGCAGGTAACGAATAGCTGCGCCCGGTTGAGTCCAACAAAATAACCTGCTGATTGCTCTTACCGTGCAACGCAAATTTTAAGCTATCGCCAGCTTTGTAACTTAAACCAGCGGCATCTATATCGTGACCTTTAGCGGCGCGAATCCAACCTTTATCGGAAATCACGACAGTGATTGGGTCAACGCTTAGCAATTCGGTTTCGCTTAAAGCCTGCGCTTCTGCACGCGCAACAATTGGCGAACGGCGCTCATCACCAAATTGTTCAGCCACTTGAATCAATTCTTTGCGAACCAGGTTCTTTAATTTCACCGCCGACTCAAGAATTTTCTGTAATCCATCGCGCTCTTTTTCCAAAGCGGTTTTTTCTTCCAGAATTTTCATTTCTTCCAAACGCGCTAACTGGCGCAGCTTGGTTTCCAGAATATATTCCGCTTGCATTTCAACGAGATTGAAACGCTCCATTAATACCGGTTTGGGGTTATCTTCTTCGCGGATGATGCGAATCACTTCATCTACATTTAGAAACACCACCATTAACGCTGCCAAGCGCAGTAAACGCTCTTCCACTTTTTCCAAGCGATATTGCAAACGGCGGCGGGTAGTAACAGTGCGAAAGCTCAGCCACTCATTCAAAATTTTATTAAGCGGCTTAACAGCAGGCTTGCCATCAATACCGATCATATTCATATTGACGCGATAGGTACGCTCTAATTCGGTTGTGGCGAATAAATGCTGCATGACCTGTTCAAGATCAATGCGATTGGAACGCGGAATAATCACCAAGCGAGTGGGGTTTTCGTGATCAGATTCATCGCGCAAATCTGCCACCATGGGCAATTTTTTCGCCTGCATTTGCGCGGCAATTTGCTCCATGATTTTTGCACCACTCACTTGATGCGGCAATGCGGTAACAATAATATCGCCCGACTCTTCATCTTTTTGCCACACCGCGCGCATACGCACACTGCCGCGCCCGGTTTCGTACATTTTGATCAAGTCTTCACGAGTGGAAATAATTTCCGCCTCGGTGGGCATATCCGGGCCGAGAATGTGCTGACACAAATCGGTTACGCTGGCTTGCGGGTTATCAATTAAATGTACGAGCGCATTCACTACTTCGCGCAAATTGTGCGGCGGAATATCAGTCGCCATACCCACCGCGATACCGGTAGTGCCGTTCAACAATACGTTGGGAACGCGTGCGGGCAACACTGCGGGTTCTTCTAAGGTGCCGTCAAAGTTGGGCTGCCAATCAACAGTACCCTGTCCCAACTCTTCCAACAAAATTTCGCTGTATTTGGTGAGGCGCGATTCGGTGTAACGCATGGCGGCGAATGATTTTGGATCATCCGGCGAACCCCAGTTGCCTTGGCCATCGACCAATGTATAGCGATAAGAAAACGGTTGCGCCATGAGCACCATGGCTTCGTAGGAAGCGGAGTCGCCGTGCGGGTGAAACTTACCGATTACATCACCCACGGTACGCGCAGATTTTTTAAACTTGGCGGTGGATTTTAAACCTAACTCGCTCATCGCATACACAATGCGGCGCTGCACGGGTTTTAAACCGTCACCAATATGCGGTAACGCGCGATCCAAAATCACATACATGGAATAATCGAGATAGGCTTTTTCACTAAAATCTTTTAACGCGATGCGCTCATCAGCATCGGGGAGGCTTATTAACTCACTCATTGAATGTCCTGATCGTTACTTTTAAACGTTACGTGTAATCATTACTTATATTTTTACTTGCTAACCGAACCAAGCGGCAACTAACCATTCTGTGGATTTAGCGATTAGCGTATATCTACTTCGGCAAACTTAAAGGCAATGCCCCTTTTTTATCGATATGCATGTTCGGCAGCCAGGCACTGAAATCTATCACGGCGGCAAAATTATAATTCACCTTATCGCCAATGCCATTGCGGCTGAAATGTTCAACAAGTCGCACAGCTTGAATAATATCAATAGAGAACTCCATGCTTACGGGAGTTTCCGCCAAGCCTTTAAGTGCGGGGACTTGGGTATTGGTGCCTTTTAGAAGCTTGATCGTTTCTATATCTATGGCGTATTCAATACTGCGCACACTGAGCTCTTGTTTGTTAGGGTTGTAGATACTTAAATCGAGCGCAATAGTGCGTTGGAAGATGCCTTGCGATGGTAAAACCCGCAGCCCAACCAGCTTCACATCCGGGTCTTTTAGGGCGGGGTTTAACGCGGCACAACCCGTCATCATCACAAAAAAGCATAGACTCAGTAGACTTAGGATTTTACGCATAGAATAACTCGCAGGGTTTTAATCATAAAAAATGTGACTCAAAGCTCTCGCTCTGAGGGATTGCTTGTGGTGTAATCCGCGCCCTGATGTGATGCATGGAGGCAGGTTAACGCAACGGAAGCCAGACTAGATGAATTTATTATGCCTTACCCCAACCTGAAAGCTGACGACATACTCGGTAGCAGGGAAATTAGCTTCACCAACCGAAAAGACTCTACACATCCGCAGTTGATGCGTTTGTGCATGGATTTTGATTTAGTCGTGCTACAGGTACAGCGCCGGGCATTCAGCCATATTTCCAAGCGATTTCTCGCCACCACTAACGCCTTTATTATTACCAACCGCGACTATCGCACCACTGGCCACGTGTTTTCACCTTGGTGCGATACCATGTTGGATTTAGAGATATTCGCCAAAAAGAGCCATGTGGATATTTTGCATGATCACTTATTTGGCGGCGATATTAATCAGAACACATGGCGCTAGCACTTACTCAGCAAGCTCTTGATCAAACTCTTCCAGTAAATCTATCGGCTCGATTTCCGTGCCATCCAGGTCGGCGTTCCAATTGATGCCTACCAGCACCACATCTTCGTGCATACCGGTCAGCCAATCCTCCAAGAACTCTACCAACTCAATAGCGACTGGTTTGTAATCTTTCCAGTCGTCTTTGCAATGGGTTTGCGCAAATTCTTCTTGCGACCAAAACGGCATAACATCAGTGTTTTCATATTGTTCTGAGCCACATAGCGCCCATCCGTCTGGCCCTTCCAAGCTCCACACGCAACCACTTTCTATAGCTTCAACGACAAAACGGTCGAAGTTTTCAGAATCATTATCACTTAATGGTTCAGTCATGGTGTATCTCCACAGGGCTTAAAATAAAAAGTTCAGGATCAAGAGGTCAAAACATTAACTGCATGCCGTTCGCTTTGAGCCACGCACGGCAATGTTTGTAATTGGGGCAAAGGCTTGCAACGACCGCCCAAAATGCCGGGCTGTGGTTGTGGTGCAAGAGGTGACTAACTTCGTGGGCGACAAGATAATCGACTATGGGCTCAGGGGCTAGCAGAATCTGCCAGTTATATTGGATCGCCCCCTGCGCGGTGCAATGACCCCATTTGGAACGTGTAGCCCTCAAGGTAATCCCTTGATAACGTGTACCTAAGCGCACTGCAGCGGCATCCGTTTTTGCCTGAAGTAATTTGAGCGCTTGCGCTTGATACCACTCGCAAACCAAGCGCTTGGTTTGTTGCTCTATCGGCAAGCGGCTGCGCGATGTGAGTATCACCAGAAGTTTTTCGCCGTAGCGCACCACATCCGCTTTGGGCTGGGTGTGCACCACCAACTCCAAGGGTTCACCGAGATAAGGAATACTACTGCCATTGGCAAAGGTGTATTCAGGAAGCGAAGATAATTGCTGTTCTTGCTGCACCAACTTTTGCTGCACCCAAAGCGATTTTTCGCGCACAAACTTTTCAATATCCGCTTTGGCCACAAAATGTGGCGCACGCACCACTACCTGCGCTTTTGCGACTTCAATGCTAATACTGCGCCGCCGCGCGGAGCGCACCAGCTCGAAAGCAAAGGGTAAGGGAGGCGGGGAATTTTTCAGAAAAGAGAGCGACATAATGTATCGGCAGATATGGATTAAATACCATTATGCCCTTAGATAGCCGCTAGTGCTATTGCATAACAAGAAGATATAAATAGATCAATGTTGCGCAAAAAAAAGCCCCCGCTCATCCATTAAGCAGGGGCCATCAAAACTGTTTTCAACATCGTCCATTACTGTCAATCACGACCGCGATAGTCACTTACGTAAATACATTTCAAACACTGGATCAAGACTCATCAACAAAAATTATCCATAACAAAATCCCTGTAGTACTCCAAAAATACGTCACAAACTAGTGACGCAACCTTACTAAAGGCGATAGATTTACACTGCCATCCTCTTCTAAAACAGCAAATCTTGACTGCTCGGAATTTTTAACAACGACCATAGGCGGCACAAATAATGGCCTGCGAATAAACACCAACTGCCACCCAAAATTCTCCAAGCTATGGAGTGCTAAGCGTTGCACTTCGTTTAAATAATAGAGTACATCTTCAGGTAGGGCTGAGCGGGAGCCACGAGATTCTTCCTTCGGTGATGGCACGACTTCATCAAAAATTGCATCAAAATCAGCATTAAAATTACGTATAGGATCCAACATAACAACTCCTTATCAACCAACATACTAGCCAGCATAGGGGAACCTAACGCTGCTGATTTGAATAGCGTTTCAACTGATGTACAGTTTTGTCTTTATGAATAGGCTTGTCAAAAACCGAGTTGGAATATGAAAATTCATTGAAAGAGCACAAAAACATATCCACCTAATTGTGGCAACCTATGCTATGCAACGTCGCCCCAATTCACTTTAGAGATTTATGGTATATTTCAACGCAAACGCAATGCATGCTTACATACACGGTTTTTCAACAAGCACATTCATAATTAGATAGACATTCGGCAATGGTTTTCACTTAACGAGCATTCACTAATCAAGAGAAAACTGTCATGACAAAAAAAATTCTATTGGCCATTTCATTCTTTGGTCTCGGCTTTAGCATGCACTCTTTCGCCACAACAAATAGCAATAAAAATATTCAGCAAGTTGAAACGCGTGTTGAACAATTGCGTAAAGCGATGATAGATGCAGACGCAGAAAAACTGAAAGAGCTGTCTGCAAGCGAACTCAACTATGGCCACTCCGGCGGCCACGTTGAAAACCAAGCTGAATTTATAGAAAAAATCGTGAGCGGAAAATCGGACTTTGTGACAATTGAGTTCAAAGATCAGCAAATACAAATTGTTAAAGATATTGCGATTGTTCGTCATAACTTAGTGGGCACAACCAATAATTCAGGGAAAGTTGGTGTGGTGGATATTGGTGTCATGCTTATTTGGCAAAAGCAACAGGGAAAATGGAAAATGCTCGCTCGACAAGCGTTTAAAACTCATTAATTGGTGGTAGAAAAGCATGAAACTTTACGGTAGCTATACATCACCCTTTGTTCGACATTGCCGCATAGCCTTATTAGAAACGGGGCTGGCTTGTGAGTTTATCGAAACCGATCAAGCCAAAAGCGCCATTAAATCACCTACCCAACGCGTACCTTTTTTGGAAGATGGTGATATTTTTTTAACGGATTCAAGCTCAATCTTAAAGCACATCCGTGAGAAAGCAGGTACAACATTTTTATCTAGCACACGTGAATTCGATCAGTTTGCAATAGTAAACACCGCACTGGATGCTACTGTAAATTTATTTTTCCTGGCGCGCGATGGCGTGGATTTACAAGCTTACGAATATACTCGCCGCCAAGCCGCGCGTGTTGAGTCAAGCTTGGAAGAATTAAATGCTTTAACACTGCCGGTACAAGCGCCCTACACAGATGTAAATTTGCGTTTAGCTTGTTACTTATATTGGGGATTGTTTCGCCAACGTATTAATATTGATGCGCACGAAAATTTGCAGCAGTTTTTGGCAGGCATAAGCAAATACCCACCTTTTGCAAATACAGCACCGCCACTCTGAGGTAAAAAATAAACCCGCTAAAAAGCGGGTTTATTTTTTAATACAGCACTAACCATAAATAATGTTAGGCCGCCGCAATTGCTTAATTCCCAACCAAAATGAGGCTGCAGTAATCACTATTGCTACCAACCAAAACTTCCAAAATGCAAAAGCAGCAATCGCGCCACCCAATAAAAGCTCTTTAATCACTACTGCCTGCCCAAGCACCGGCACCCACAACCACCATTCGTAAAATACACCGGGATTAAACATGGTGTAAAAATTAAGCAGCATGGGAATAAAAATTAAGGCCGCTACCAGCGATTGTGCATCTTTAAAAGATTTAGCAAATATGGATAAGCTTAATTGCAGCGACACCGCAAAAAACACTACCGGTAAAAGTACCCAAAATATTTTAATCAGCTCAATGTAGGTAACATCCACTCGTAAACCAAGCTGATTAAACGGCAACAAGCGAAACGCTATTGCCAATAAGGCCAGCTGAATAATTAAAATAGTAATAGTTAGCAAGGTAGACGTTAACCATTTCCCAAGATAAATAGAAAAAGTCGCTGCCGGTGTAATAAGCAAAGATTCCAGTGAGCGGCGTTCACGCTCACCTGCCGTCATATCTGCCGAGAAACCTACACTGGCAATAAAGGCAGCCAGCAATAAGGTTAAAGGTACGCTTGCCAGTAAATAAACACTCATCTTTTGTTCATCGGCAATATTTTCTTCTCGTAAGTGAATTGGGTTGCCTACATCCGGGGCTACGCCTCGCGCCATTAAATTAACGGCACCCACCCGCGAACCCCACGTGTAAACTTGCGAGCGAACAAAACCGATGCTGGACGACAATTTTTGATTGGCGCCATCGTAAACCAACCACACAGGTGCAGATTCACCTTTAGCGCGCTTTTGTTTTGCTTCATCAGACAGGATTAATGCGAAATCTATTTTCTTATCTTTTACTTGTTGAAACGCGCCGGACTCGATGGGCTTAATGTCTGCCCCCTGCTCACGCAACCAAGCAACCAACTCCGGTAGATTTTGCTCACCCTCCACATAAACGGGAACAGAGGTAATGCCAGACACTTTTTTATCGTTGGCAATATTGACTGCAAAAATAACCAACCCCACAAAAATTGCCACAAAATATATAGGCGGTAAAAATGCCATGCGTAGCGCACGCTTATCACGTAGGGCATCTTTCAATTCTTTACGAAAAACAACTAGCGCTTTAACAATATTAAGTTTAGTTAGCATGCTGCACTCCCTGTTCAGATACTTGAGACAACTTAATAAAAGCATCTTCCAATGTGGCGGTATTAGCTTGTGCGATAATCTCAGGCACACTGCCATCCGCAATAATTTCACCACCAGCGATAATTAATACCCTATCGCATAAACCGCCCACCTCGTGCATAAGATGGCTGGAGAACAATATACAGCGCCCTTGATCGCGTAACGTTAATAACATATTGCGTACGGCACGAGTGGTAATAACATCCAATCCGTTGGTGGGCTCATCCAATAAAATGTGTTGCGGCTGATGCACAATGGCACGGGCTAGCGCCGTTTTCATTCGTTCACCCAATGAAAAACCATCTGCACGACGCTCAGCAATATTCTCCATTGCCAAGAGAAAAATTAACTCTTGTGCATTTTTTTCCAACACGCTGGACGATAAGCCCTGTAACTCACCGAAATAATGAATATTTTCGCGCGCGCTCAGGCGCTTATATAAACCAGTATCATCGGGAAGCACTCCTAGACGCTGGCGCGCGCTGTCAGGATTTTTTTGCACATCAATATCATCTACAAAAATATCGCCTGTTGTTGGTGTTTGCAGGCCGTAAATCAATCGTAACAGTGTAGATTTACCGGCGCCATTTACACCTAACAATCCTGTGATTTCACCATCGCGCAAAGTAAATGAAATATTCTTAAGCGCGTGTACAACGCCTGTTTTCTTGTTACCAAAAAATTTACTGATATTTTCAATGCGAATCATGGCTTATTCCTTTTCCTTTAATGGTTTCTGGATTCGTTTTTTCCATAAAAGAAGGCGGAATATAAATAGCAAGCGGCTGAATATTTTTAGCGCAACTATCATCTAGCGTTTTAGCGTCACCCTTAGCAATAAAAGCCGCAATCAATTGCGCAGCACAACCTTCAGAGCTAACAATATGATGCCCACCTGGCGCAACTATATGGGTGAAATTAGTTAACCCTGATTTCACCAACTCACCCCAATAAGGCGGAGTCACCGGGTCAACCGCACCCGATAGCGCTAACACAGGCAAATCACTTTGGATGGGCTCCCAGTAATCACCCGGCAATTGCGCACGCGGCCAATGCTCACAAATTTCTGAATATTTTTGCACCATATTGGCATTGAGAAAGAGATTAGAGTTTGCAGCAGGCTTGTCTTTGTACAACGAATAGTCTTCATTACACACCACGGTATAGTGCATACCATAATTAATACCTGCCATTTCACTTTTCGATTTCGCTAAATAAATTAGCGATGCCAAGACTGAATAATCTCCTGCATCTGCCTCGCTGATGACTTGCGGTAATAGCGATGATAAATCGCGACTGTACAACGCCAAACGAACCACTCCAGAAAAATCCTGCGCAGTCATATGCACAACCACTTTTTCCTGGGTGCGCGGATGCGTGATTTTTACTTCTTGCGGATTGGTTAGTAATCGACTGGAAATAACTTGCGCTTTTTCCACTATATTGCCGAAATGCGTGAGGCATGCGGGCGTATTTGCGCATTGTGTATTAATAGCCTGCAATGCCGCCAAGCCATCGGCCTCCATGGACCACGGTAGCGCAATTGCAACTGGCGCAACGCCGTCTATAACACTCGCGCGAACATTTTTAGGGTAACGACGCAAGTATTCCAACACCACTCGCGAACCATAAGAGCCACCCCATAAATTTATTTTTTCATAGCCTAATGCTGCGCGTACTTCATCCAAATCTTGCACCGCATAATTTGTCGTGTAATAAGCGGCATACTCTTTAATTTTTTCTATGCACTGTTTAATCGCTGCGCGTGCCAGCGCCTCTTCTTCGGCGATAGGTATAGGCTTGGTAGATTCATGATCCAACTCACAAGGAAATGGATTGGATTTTCCTGTGCCACGCTGATCCACAAAAACAATATCGCGATTTTTCCGAACATCTCTAAACAGCGAATGCATAGATTCGGCAACCACAACCGCAGCTTGCCCTGGGCCTCCCGCAATAACAAATAGCGGATCTTTCTCTGGAACAGGGTTTACAGCGGGAATGCGCAGCACGTTGAGCGCAATTTTTTTACTGTTTTTGTCCTGCGGATTCTCTGCTACAGCCAAGCTACCGCATTCTGCATTTTGTGTAACCGGTGATTTTCCCGTTTGAGAGAAATCCGGGCATAAGCTTAACCATGAAATATTTTTTTCTGCGCCTGTTGTGTTCGCAGCATCACACCCAGCCAAACTGAGTAGCGCAATTAAAAAAAATAGAGTAGCGCTGAATTCACGCATAACGAACCCTTCAATTATTGTTTTTTACCGTAAAATTTTACTCATTCAAAAATCGTTTAAGCTCTTTAATTAATAGCTCATCGCTCACTTCTAACTGCTTAGCTGCTATAGCCAAACTTTCTAACTGTGGGCGCAAATGTGCCAACCGCGACTCTTTGGTTTTAGTTAAAGGGTTTTCTACGGCTACTTGCATAGGCTTGCCACGCTGCCTAACTAATAGACCTTCAAGCTCTAGCATGGAATAGGCTTTAGAGATTGTCATGGGGTTCACTGCATGCTCAAGCGCAAGCTCGCGCACAGAGGGCAAATCATCTCCCGCGTTCAGCTGCCCACCTGCAATCATACGCCGAATTTGATCGATCAATTGGCGATAAATAGGGATGCCCGATTGAGGGTTTAAAATAAACACTAGGACGCTCTCACGGATAGATTGCCTACCAAAAATTTGGCTTTTGCTCGTTTGCGGAAAACCACACATAACACTAAAAGAATAATCGCCAAAAGCACATACCAAACAATATCAAAACTTGAAAATGTTAGCGACAACATGACCACCATCTTCGCCGCCAATAAAAACATTACCGATGCCTTTCCTCTGTGGGGGAGCAACCCTGAATAATAATCCGCCGCAACAACAAATAAAAAGCTTAAGCATAAAGCTGCAACTCCATGAACCAGAGAAGTTGGATTTATGATTATCCATATCATCAATAAAAAGGAGGTGCAGATCAATGAATACACATTAAGCCTGAGTGATATATTTTCTGTGATGTCGAACTGACCAGCTCTATCGTTCGCACCCAGCAACCATAATTTTGCTGGAGATTGCGTTATAGTAAACTTCGCCTTTGTTCCACCCAGAAGCAGAAGAATTAACCACAAACTCAACTCCTTCCAGGATTGCATTACAACAACATAAAGCCCGGTAAATACTATGCTAAATATGGATGCCAAAATAATTCTATTCAGATAACCATCGCCTTCGCCCAAAAGAAGAACATGCTCTTTATTATTAACTTTTGTTAGCGCACGCTTGAGGCCAGTTATTTTCAAACGTTCTACGCAGTAATCCATAAACCCTGTAAAATTTTCAAACTTGAATTGTCTTTGCAGAGGGCTCCTCCATAGCCAATAAGCAAAATACCCCCAGATGGCCACATTAAAACTTCCAAAAGTAATTTTTACACCTATGAAAAAAGAAAGAGCAACAGCTGCAATCGCCATTACAGTAACGATGATCATTGGGATAACCTGCAAACAATACATCCAAAACATCCAACAGCTAGCCACACTGAATAATGCGAACATGATTAGCTTTGCATGTAATAGATAATTTGAATTTTTAGGGTCATAAATAAACACAACAAAGAATAAACAAAGAACAAAACAGTTTATGAATATTTCTTTTCTAACGCCCATTAAATGTAACTGCGAGCTCATCAACAATTGACCCGCTCTGGCAGCAATGTTCAAGCCCAATATAACTTGTAGCATTATGGGAGCAATCATAACAAAAGCGACTATTTGTGCAGATGTTGTTATGTAGTCTACAAGGTAGACAAGTGCCCACAAACAAAAAATACCCAAAAAGCCTCCACTCAACCAAGGCATGCCAAACCATAAAACCTTGGAAAGAGAAAGGCTTCTATCTATTGAGTTACTGCTCTTAATGGGAGAACTTAACATAATGAACTCTCTAAAAATCTTCCAGCAAAGAAATATTTTCCCATCAGTCCATCATTTTTCACCGCATCATTTTTCACCACAATATTTGTCATTACAAAATGCTGCATTTAAATATCCGCCAATTTGAATCGCTTCATACAAAGCTTACGTACAGGTTTTAACAACCCTACCGCCAATAAAGCAATCAGAAGAGCAACCGCATCCTTGATTTCCGGCGTATTAAAGGTGCTGTATTTTTCTACCAAATAGTAGCAACTCAGTATCACCAGAAATGCGCTAACTATAGCTTTACGAAAATTGATATGACCCACTTGCTGAGCCTTCCTATAGCAATACACATCCCAATAGAAATCCAATGTAATGATTAAACTCATGATCAATATGCCAGCCACAGCGTAGGCTAAGTATTGCAGCTGATGAGTGAAAAACAAAAACAGTGCCAGCAGCATAAAATTAAAAACTACCAGCCAGCCAAGCCCACGCCAAAAGAAAGATTCTATATATAAGAAAAGAGCTTCCCTATTACCAGAGAACACGAGCCAAGCGCGCTTGATATTTAGCATCATTTTTCTACTGTAAAAATCCATACTCATTAAAACAAATGAATAGGCACAAGCAACAAAAATAGCAATTCGAAAACTATCGCCAAAAAAATTAATAGTTTTAAAACCGCTAGAGGCATAGAGCATGCACAATAAGCTAAAGAAGAAAATCGATGAGATCCGCTTTAGAAAAGATGACACATGATCACTGTACCCCAACAAGAATGTCCCCATGGCTGTACTTATCTTGCCAGCCTTGAACCACAAGAATTTTTCCCATAGTGATTCTTGTACTTTGGAACTATCTGTTTGCAATAAAACAGATTTAATGACGCCTCCAGAAGGGACGAAACCCATCCACCAACGATAAAACAATGACCAACTGGCAAAACTCCCTACAGACAAGAAGATGACATTTATGCTCGAAAGATAGGCAAACGAAGTTTGTGCAACTACGATCATTATCACGGGTGAAAACATGGATAAACCAATATCCTTACTGGCAATCATAATGGTCAACATAAAATAGAGCGGGCAGAAAAGCAGCCAGATCAATATCAAATTAACTTTAGATATTGCATGCATTGGGTTAACTGAAAATAATGTATTGATCAATACACTCGACAGTGTAAATATCAATGTAACGACAAACAGCTTTTGCTTTATGTTTGCCATCAAGTTGATACTTCGGTTGGCGGTCAGAACAAACACCCCAATAGGCAAGCCTACAAAACCAACCAGACTAACAATAGAAAATGAAGTTAATACCAACAAGGAAAAAGCTGGAAATGCCAAGCTAAGTACAGCAGATACAAAAGCTATTCCAAGAAACAGCACCACGATATAACCAACAATTTTCAAACTAAATAACATGACATTAATTAACTGCCAATATTGATTAGCAGCAACACCAACTGACGCTAGCGGCTTTAATTGATTCATTAGTCAAAGCCTCTATTGCTGCGGTAATATTTTTTTGCGTTCTTATAATCAACATCTACAAAGCTTGAATTTCTCGGCTTATTCATCCAGATATGATAATGGGTATAAAAAATACCCAAAGAGAATAAGATTGAAATAAAACTTATGAAGATCAACCAACCCGTTGATACAGGGGAAATACTGGCAATCATTACATAAGCATTAATCAACAAAAAAGGAATAATGCCTGCTACATTTAACCTTGCAACATCAATCCACTTATTCCAACGTCGCCCTAATACAAGAACAAACCCCGGCTGAAATATAATCAAAAATACAATGGCTCCCGCAGTACCAAATTGGTTAAGCAACAGAAACGTACCGCAATGAATTAACATGCTTGCAAATAAGCCCAACCAATAAGAGATCTCCTGAATATCATCTATCAAAAAGCTATTCGAATTAACTCTAAGCCCGCAAAGAGTGTTAATAAATCCAACACAATAGACATACCAAAGCGCACCTAAGCTCAACACCTCAAAGAAAACTGCATCATGCTGCCCGTTAAAATAGTTTCGCCAAATATAGCTACCTATAAACAAGACTAATGCAAGTGGCGCCATCCATCGGCCACCAATATTGGTGTGCAAACAATATTTTAGGAGCGCACCGGCTTTGGCAAAGGTTTGAGGCTTCATGCATTTAACTCTAGGAAAATATCTTCTAAGGACAAATATTCAACATGAACATCAGCATTGAATTGTTGCGCAATTTGTTCCTGCTGCTCTGGCAACCAATTTTTTAAAGTAACCCACGCTTGCCTGCCTTGAATGCGCTGTTTAACAACGTGATGCAAACCTAAATTAGTGGGTAAATCCTCTTTCGCATTAATGGTTAAACGAGCGATAGATTCTTTAAGTTCATCTAACCCGCCTTGATAACTCAATTCACCGTTTTGTAACATCCACACCTGGTTAGCCACACGTTCCATATCTGAGACTATGTGTGAAGAGAAGATAATCGCGCGATTTTCATCGGCAGCTATGTCAACCAGCTGTTGTAAGAATTGACGACGCGCAACTGGGTCAAGGCTGGCGACAGGCTCGTCCAAAATTAATAATTCCGGTTCATGCGCTATAGCCAATAGAATGGATAGTTTTTGGCGTTGGCCGACCGACATTTTGCGCGCTGCTATATCCATAGGAATTAGCCATTCGGCCACCAAGCGATCCACCAATTCGCTATTCCAGGTTTTACGAAACGCTTTAAATAGATCTATATGCTCACGGCCATTAAAACCTGCCAGCAATTCATCTTGCTGCGGCACAAAGCCAATACGCTGTTTAATATCTCCTTTCATTTCCGTGGCATTTTCACCAAATACTTTTACACCACCAAAAGACGGAAAACTAAAGCCGAGCAAGGTTTCTAACAGCGTGGTTTTACCTGCGCCATTTTTGCCAAGCAATGCAATTACATCACCCGCTTTCACTTGCGCTGTAACACTTTTAATAATGGTGACGTTATCAATTTTTCGCTGAAGGCTTTTAATATCAAGCATTAGATTTTCCACGGCTTTGCTTCCTGTCTTTTTCAGATTATTTTGTTAAGGTTTTGCTTGTTAATTTTATACGGCTTACTTTTTTATTTTATAAGGTGTTACTTGGTAGCCTGATTTTTTCAGTTGCACTAGCAAGCCATCGCTACCCGCCAAATGCAAACTGCCAACCAACACCATTTCCACTTCTGGCGTTTTAAACATTTGCTCTATTTTTGGTAGCCATTTTTTATTGCGATCTACCATCAATACTTGATAAGCATTCGGAACATCCGCTTTCATTTTTTGACCCATTTCTTTATCGAGAGAGTCCAAATCACCTGCTTTCCAACTCTCAACCATGGATTCAAAATAACTTTGCAAATTATCCATGTCTTTTAAGGTGCTATTAATGATTTTATTAGGGTCTTCTTGCGCGAATGATTTCATATAAGCAATGACTTCATCCCCTGACTCTAGCTCACCAATAGTTTTGCCATCTGCGCGCGCACGTTTGTCGTAGTAGGTATCAACACCATCGCCAACGCCAAATTTTTTTGCTTCTGTCATAGTAATTATGATGCTGGTCATAGCGGGGTTGAACATCATGGTTTGACTGAGCGGATATTGGCTTTTTTCTGCAAAAGCTTGTAACGCAGCCCAGGTGTCAGCATTCAATACATCTTTTAAAGTTGTGTTATTTGGCAGCATCATGGCTTGCGCAAAGCGTTGGCTAAACTCTGGCGTTTGTGTTTTTTGCAAATCAGCTTCAAAGAATATTGTTTGCGATGCCTGATACGCCGCGTCAAATTCAGCAGGCTGTGGAAAATCCTGCGCGCGCAACAAATGAATAGTGCCCGCCAAATAAATTTTATGTTTGCCTTTGGCAATTTCATAAACGGCAGAATCAGCCAATAAGCTTTGGCTAAACATCAAACCGGTTAGCACAACCAAAATACGCATTGCCTTGTTCATTTGAACTCCCTTAAAAATACACTTTAGAAAAATATTAAGCTTGTAGATGCCGTAGCAAGAAAAAACATGTGTATCACTACACTAATACACAATGAAAGATTGCGCAAGTTTTTACAGAAATATGACTGGTCACAAAACAACCATCAGAAAAAAAGTAGTGCATTAATTGGCTGGCATTAAAAGCCACTGCTAAGCTCCAAAGACGCTTCTTTATAGATAAGACAAGCCATGCCAATTTGTGGCAGCAAAAAACATTCAAAAAAAGAGATAACTCGCTTGCCTAACGCTCAACACATCATTTACACCGGCCTACCCTAGCCGAGCTTGCCAACACCATATCCATCAAACCCAAGCGCTCAAGCCTGATGCACCTATTGGATTACCGTAAACGCGGAGACACCGAATGAAAAACATAGTGACCGAATGGTTCAAGACTAAACAACGCACTGCTTTGGCAACAGCCATAACCGAAACCAAGCAGCCCAAACCTGCGTTAATGATGCAACTTGAACCACGCATTATGTTTGATGGGGCTGCAGTGGCGACCGCTTTGGATATTGCACACTCCGATGTGAAACCAGCGGAACCCTTAGCAGATCATCATTTGGCGCCACCGCCGACCCATCACATAATTGACGTGGTGCCACCAGCGGCAGTTATACCAATGGAAACTGCAAAACCTGCGGCTGAAATTATATTCATTGAGGACAACTTACCTGATTACCAAGTTTTGATAGATGCCCTAAAACCAAATTCAGAAGTTGTGATTCTAAACAGCCGGGAGAATGGCCTCGACCAAATTGCTGACTACTTGCAGGGAAGATCAGATATAGCCTCGATTCACATCTTGAGCCACGCTCAGGATGGTCAGCTATCACTAGGCACGCTCACGTTGGACCAAAGCACACTTCAACAAAACGCAACGACTCTCACCAATATCGGCGCAGCCTTAACTGACTCAGGCGATATAGTACTGTACGGCTGCGACTTGGCGAAAAGTCAGGACGGAATGAGTTTTATTACGCAGCTTTCTACATTGACGTCGGCTGACGTAAGCGCATCAAGCGACCGGACAGGTTCCACGGGAAGGGGTGGGGATTGGGTACTCGAGCAGTCAGTAGGCCATGTCGATGCGGATGGAATTTTTGTTGCCGAGAAACTGGCTGCTTACGATCAGCTTCTGCCACTACCTGCGGCAACACAGCAACTTGGCGACACCTACTGGGCCAATAATACGGGCGGCAACACGGTAGATGGATTCACGCTTGTTGAATCCACGGGCGCTACTCGGCAAAGCTCCGCGAATTCCATTTACTACAGTACGGCTGTCGTAAAGGATGACCCGGGCGTCACTGGCAATTACTACGTCGAATTGACCTGGACTGCCGACAATGTGGACTTGGGGAAATTCGACCTTGATGGTTTGAGGATCCAGAGCTTTGGTAACAATTACAGGCTGGACTTCAGTGCAATTTCAGGAGGCTCGCCCGTTTCGGAAACGTTCACCTATAACGGTCCGCAAGGACCCCTGATCGTTGATTTGAATGCGGCACTCTTTAACGACATCAGTTCATTCACTGTCCGCATCACCAATCTAGATGGCGCAGCCACCGTGGCGAATATGGATCTGCAGCAGGTCATCATTGCCGACCTGAAAAGCCCGAATGCCGCCCCTGCCATAGGCAGCCTCAACGCTGACACCGTCGCTTGGGCGGGTGTCAGCAACACCGTAACGCTGGATAACGGTGGTAACGCCTCGCTGACTGACGCCGAGCTTGGTGCCCTCAACGGCGGTAATGGCGACTGGAGCGGTGCCAGCCTGACCGTACAGCGCTCTGGTACGGCGATTTCTGCCGACACCTTCGCTTTCAATACATCGGGCGCATTGTTTTCCGTCTCTGGCAATAACCTGCTATCCAGTGGGCAGACTTTTGCCACTTTTGATAACACCGGTGGCGTGCTGACGATCAACTTCAATAGTGCGTTGGCCCCAGCCACTACCGCTCTGGTTAACGATGTCGCGCGCCACATCACTTATCGCAATGACACGCCGTCCGGCGATACGACAATCCGCTTCACCTTAAGCGATGGTGCTGCTAGCACAACGGCGGACGTCACTGTCGCTAGTGACTCCATCTACGTCACCAACACCACCGACACCGGCACCATCAACGTCGCCAACGGCGTGAGCTTCAGCGAAGCGGTGGCGATCGCCGCAGCTGACGCTACTGGTAGCCAGACCATTGTGTTTTCAAGTTCGCTGGCGTCCACGGCGCTGAACATCAACAGCGTGACACTCAACGAAAGCCTCACCTTCGATATGGACGCTGCCAGCGGCATGTCGCTCACAACTGGCATTATCACCCTCGGCGCTGCGACGACGCAGACTTTTACCAACGGCACTGGCGATACCGCCAGCATCACCGGCGTAATCACCGGTAGCGGCAATCTGGTGAAGCAGGGCAGCGGCACCTTGGCGCTTTCCGGTACCAACACCTACGGCGGTAGCACAACGGTATCGACAGGCACATTGAGTATCGCCAGTGATGCAAATTTGGGCAGCGGCGGTGTGATTCTGGCAGCGGGTTCTACTCTTGCTATAACCGGCGCTACCACCATCGACAACGTCATCGCACTGAGCGGCGATGCCGCGATCAGCAACTCGGCAAATGCCACCTTGTCTGGTGTCATCAGTGGCGCCAGCACCCTGAGCAAGGCCGGGGCGTCGACGCTGACGCTGTCGGGCACCAACACCTACGCGGCCACTACCGTCAGCGCGGGCACCCTGAGCGTTGCCAGCGATGCCAACCTGGGCAGCGGCGCGGTGACGCTTGCCACCGGCAGCACGCTCGCCATTACGGGTGCTACCAACATTAATAATGACGTTGTCCTCAGCGGCAACGCGACCGTCAGCAATTCGGCGAACGCCACGTTGTCCGGTGTCATCAGCGGCGCCAACACCCTGACCAAGGCCGGGGCGTCGGCACTGACTCTGTCTGGCACCAATACTTACGCAGGTACCACCGTCACCGCTGGCACCCTACGCATTGCGGATGACAGCAATCTCGGCAGCGACGGTATTTCGCTGGCGGGCGGCACGACTCTGGCGGTAACGGGGGTGACCACCATCGACAATGCCATCACGCTCGCCGGCAATGCGACGGTCAGCACTTCAGCCAATACGACCTTGTCGGGCGTCATCGGCGGCGGCAGCAATCTGAACAAGGCGGGCGCCTCAACGTTAACGCTGACTGGCACCAATACCTACGGCGGTACCACGACAATAAGCGTTGGTACGCTGAGTGTTGCGGCCGATAGCAATCTGGGCAACGGCGGACTCACGCTGGCGGCAGGCACCACCCTGGCCGTAACAGGCGCGACGACGATCAACAACGCGTTCACTCTGTCCGGTCCCGTCACGGTTAACACCTCGGCCGACGCAACGCTTTCCGGCAATATCGGCGGCATAGGCAGCCTGACCAAAACCGGCGCGAATACGCTGACCCTGTCCGGCACCAACAGCTATGCGGGTACGACGACGGTATCCACTGGCACGCTGTCAGTAGCGAGTGACGCCAATCTGGGCGACGACGCGATAACGCTGGCAGCGGGCAGCACTCTGGCAGTGACCGGCGCGACCACCATCGACAATGCCATTACCCTTTCCGGCAATGCCACGGTTCAAGTCGCCAATGCCGTGACCCTTGACGGCGTCATTAGCGGCACAGGCGGGTTGACCAAGACTGGCGCTGGTACGTTAACGCTGGCCAACACCAATAGTTTTACGGGCAATGTGGTAGTGTCGACGGGTGGGCTGACCCTGAGCAACGGTGCCGCTATTGAAAACAACAGTGCCGTGAGCCTGTCTTCGGGCACTACGCTTACCCTGACGTCATCCGAAGCTATCGGTTCTCTGGCGGGAAGTGGCACGGTCACACTCGGCGCGAGCACACTTGGCGTGGGTGGTAACGGCAGCAGTACGAGTTTCTCCGGTGTCATTGGCGGCAGTGGCGGCCTGACCAAGACGGGTGCCGGAATATTCATTCTTTCTGGCACCAACACTTACACGGGAAATACCACCATATCGGCGGGCACCATCAACGCACAGAATGGCGACGCCATCGCGGATACCGGTGCTGTCAACATCGCGGGCAGCGCGTTTTTCGTGCTGTCTGCGACGGAGACCATCGGCGCGCTGGCTGGCTCAGGCGGTGTCACCCTCGGTGCCAACACGCTCACCACGGGTGGCAACAATAACAGCACGACTTACAGCGGCGTGTTCAGTGGCAGCGGCGATCTGATCAAGGTCGGCACCGGCACGCAGGTCCTTGCGGGCACCGGGAGCGTTGGCAGCATGTCCGGTGGCATGACCGTCTCAGGCGGCGTTCTGTCCATCTCCACCGACTCCCAGTTGTCGTCAGGCACCATCACGCTCAACGGCGGTACGCTCAGGGCGACCGCCCTGACAACCGTGGATAATGCGATCGTCCTGGCCGCCGACTCCACGATCAACACGCAGAGTTATCTGGCATTGGACGGCGTGGTCAGCGGCAGCGGCAATCTGACTAAAACGGGCACCAGTACCCTCGTATTGAACGCAGCCAACACCTACACCGGTACGACCTATATCACCACCGGCTATACGCATATCAAAAATAGCGACTCACTGGGGACAAGCGCGGGCGGCACTACAGTCAGCAGCGGGGCCGTGCTTTATTTCAATGGCAACGCAAACATCTCCGATGCCATCACTCTGGGCGGCACCGGCATCAATCCTTTTGGTGCGATTTACGTGCAGACAGGCACCAGCACCATCTCAGGCGCCGTCACGCTGACGGCCAACACCACCATGAATATCGATGGCAGCAGCAGCCTGACCTTCGCGGGTGGCATCACCGACGGCGCAGACAGTTACAGCCTGACCAAAGGCGGAAGCGGCACGCTGGGCCTGACCGGGGCTGCCAGTTATGACGGCACCACAGCAATCAATAACGGCACACTGACGCTGGCGTCCGACAGCAATCTGGGCGCTGGCGCGCTCACGCTTGGCAGTGGCGCAACACTGGCAATCACTGGCGCTACCACCATCGACAATGCCATCGTGCTGAGTGGGGGCATGGCTACCGTCACCAACTCGGCCAATGCCACGCTCTCGGGCAATATCACCGGCTCAGGTGGTTTTACCAAAGCTGGAGCATCGGTACTTAATCTCAGCGGCACAGACAGCTACACCGGCGCAACCAATGTCAATGCTGGCAGCTTGCTCGTTAACGGCGCGTTGTCGGGCACATCCGATACCACTGTTGCATCCGGCGCGACCTTGGGCGGCAGCGGCAGCATTTCCAACAATGTCACCGTTAATAGCGGCGGTACGCTCTCCCCCGGTAATAGCGCAGGTATCATTACGGTCAATGGCAACTTGACAATGGCGTCAGGCAGCACCTTGGCTTTAGAAATCAATGGTGCCACTGCAGGCACAGGCTATGACCAGGTAATCGTGAATGGCGTTGTAGATGTGAGTGGCGCAACATTGGCCGTAACTCACGGCTATACGCCAGGTTCCGGCGATACTTACAACATTATCGTTAACGATTTGGCAGATGCCGTAACCGGCAGCTTCAGCGGTATCAGCGAAGGCGCAACCCTGACCGCAGGTGGCAACGGTACCGTGCTGACCACGAGTTACATTGGTGCCACTGGCAACGATGTAACCCTGACCACGCCGCTGAATCCGACCGTGACTTCCGTGACCGCCACAGATCCCGATGGCACCTACAAGATTGGCGACACCATCACGATAGGCGTGACGTTCAGCGAGCCGGTGTACCTGAGTACCGGCACTTTGCAGCTGACCCTCGAAACTGGCACGACCGACCGCACGATCACCTATCTCAGCGGTAGCGGCAGCTCGACCATCTATTTCAGCTATACCGTACAGGCTGGTGACACCTCTCTCGACTTAGACTACGCCAGCATTTCGGCGCTAGTTCCCAATGGCGATACTGTTCAGAGTAGCGGCTTCGTCGCCGCGAATCTCAGCCTGCCTGTGCCAGGCGCTGCGGGCTCGCTTGCTGCAAACAAGGCTATCGTCATCGACGGCGAACGCCCAACAGCTGACATTGTTGTGGCAGATACCGCACTGGCTGTGGGCGAAACTTCGCTGGTGACTATCACTTTCAGCGAAGCAGTTTCCGGCCTTGCCAATGCCGATTTCATCGTGGCAAATGGTGCACTCAGCGGCTTGGACACTAGCGATGGCGGCATCACGTGGACAGCTACCCTCACCCCAACCCATAGCGTGAGCAATACCAGCAATCTGATCACGCTGAATAATACTGGCGTGACCGATGCAGCGGGTAATACTGGAACCGGTACGACCGATTCCAACAACTATGACATTGATACATTTCGCCCCACGGCTGGTATCGTGGTCGCCGACACCACGCTCGCTGTGGGCGAAACTTCGCTGGTGACTATCACTTTCAATGAAGCCGTAACAGGCTTTGATAATAGCGATTTAATAGTGGCTAATGGCGCGCTCAGCGGCTTGGGCACTAGCGATGGTGGCATTACGTGGACAGCAACATTCACCCCAACAGCCAACATGACCGATAGCAGCAATCTCATCATTCTGAACAATTCAGGAGTGAAAGATGCGGCAGGCAACGATGGAACCGGTACAACCGATTCCAACAACTACGCCATCGACGGCGAGCGCCCAAACGCCACTCTCGTGGTGGCCGACGACGCACTGAAAGCGGGTGAAACCTCGCTGGTGACTATCACTTTCAGCGAAGCAGTTTCCGGCCTTACCAACGCCGATTTCACCGTTGCCAATGGCGCACTCAGCGGCTTGGGCACTAGCGATGGCGGTATCACGTGGACAGCCACCCTCACCCCAACCGATAGCCTGAGCAACACCAGCAATCTCATCACACTGGACAACACCGGAGTTCAGGATTCAGCAGGCAACACGGGAACTGGCACAACCGATTCCAACAATTACGCGATAGATACAGCACGCCCCACAGCTGATATTGTGGTGGCGAATACAGCCTTGGCGGCGGGCGAAACCTCGCTGGTGACCATCACCTTCAGTGAAGCGGTGAGTGGCTTGACCAACGCCGATTTCACCGTGGCAAATGGTGCACTCAGCGGCTTGGCCACCAGCGATGGCGGCATCACGTGGACAGCCATCCTCACCCCAACTGACAGCCTGAGCAACACCAGCAATATGATCACGCTGGATAATACTGGCGTGACGGATGTGGCAGGCAATACTGGCACGGGTACCACTGATTCCAACAACTATGGCATCGACACACTGCGCCCCACCGCCACTATCGTAGTGGCCGACGACGCACTGAAAGCGGGCGAAACCTCGCTGGTGACCATCACCTTTAGCGAAGCCATAACCGGTCTCACCGCCACCGATTTCACCGTGGCCAACGGCGGGCTCAGCGGCTTGGGCACTAGCGATGGCGGCATTACGTGGAGCGCCACCCTCACCCCGACGGCCAGCACCACCAACACCAGCAATCTCATCACACTCAATAACACCGGCGTGACTGATGCTGCGGGTAATACTGGAACCGGTACGACTGATTCCAACAATTACGCGATAGATACAGCACGCCCCACGGCTGACATTGTGGTGGCAGATACAGCCTTGGCCGCTGGCGAAACCTCGCTGGTGACTATCACTTTCAGCGAAGCGGTTTCCGGCCTTGCCAATACCGATTTCACCGTGGCAAATGGTGCACTTAGCGGCTTGGGCACTAGCGATGGCGGCATCACGTGGACAGCCACCCTCACCCCAACCCATAGCGTGAGCGATACCAGCAATCTGATCACGCTGAATAATACTGGCGTGACCGATGCAGCGGGTAATACTGGAACCGGTACTACCGATTCCAACAACTATGACATTGATACATTTCGCCCCACGGCTGGTATCGTGGTCGCCGACACCACGCTCGCTGTGGGCGAAACCTCGCTGGTGACTATCACCTTCAATGAAGCCGTAACAGGCTTTGATAATAGCGATTTAATAGTGGCTAACGGCGCGCTCAGCGGCTTGGGCACTAGCGATGGTGGCATAACGTGGACAGCAACCTTCACCCCAACAGCCAACATTACCGATAGCAGCAATCTCATCATTCTGAACAACTCAGGAGTGAAAGATGCGGCGGGCAACGATGGAACCGGTACAACCGATTCCAACAACTACGCCATCGACGGCGAGCGCCCAACCGCCACTATCGTGGTGGCCGACGACGCACTGAAAGCGGGCGAAACCTCGCTGGTGACTATCACTTTTAGCGAAGCAATTTCTGGCCTTACCAATGCCGATTTCACCGTTGCCAACGGCGGACTCAGCGGCTTGGGCACTAGCGATGGCGGTATCACGTGGACAGCCACCCTCACCCCAACCGACAGCCTGAGCAACACCAGCAATATGATCACGCTGGACAACACCGGAGTTCAGGATTCAGCAGGCAATACTGGAACAGGCACAACCGATTCCAACAATTACGCGATAGATACAGCACGCCCCACGGCTGACATTGTGGTGGCGGATACAGCCTTGGCTGCAGGTGAAACCTCGCTGGTTACCATCACTTTCAGCGAAGCAGTTTCCGGCCTTACCAATGCCGATTTTACCGTGGCCAACGGCGGGCTCAGCGGCTTGGGCACTAGCGATGGCGGCATCACGTGGACAGCCATCCTCACCCCAACTGACAGCCTGAGCAACACCAGCAATCTCATCACACTGGACAACACCGGAGTTCAGGATTCAGCAGGCAATACTGGAACCGGTACGACCGATTCCAACAACTACGCGATAGATACAGCACGCCCCACGGCTGACATTGTGGTGGCGGATACAGCCTTGGCGGCGGGCGAAACATCGCTGGTGACTATCACTTTCAGTGAAGCGGTAAGTGGCCTTACCAATGCCGATTTCACCGTGGCAAATGGTGCACTCAGCGGCTTGGGCACTAGCGATGGCGGCATCACGTGGACAGCCACCCTCACCCCAACTGACAGCCTGAGCAACACCAGCAATCTCATCACACTGGACAACACCGGAGTTCAGGATTCAGCAGGCAATACTGGAACCGGTACGACCGATTCCAACAACTACGCGATAGATACAGCACGCCCCACGGCTGACATTGTGGTGGCGGATACAGCCTTGGCGGCGGGCGAAACCTCGCTGGTGACTATCACTTTCAGCGAAGCAGTTTCTGGCCTTACCAACGCCGATTTTACAGTAGCCAACGGCGCGCTCAGCGGCTTGGCCACCATTGATGGCGGTATTACGTGGACGGCCACCCTCACCCCATCCGACAGCTTGAGCAACACCAGCAACCTGATCACGCTGAATAATACTGGCGTAACGGATGTGGCAGGCAACACCGGCACGGGTACCACTGATTCCAACAATTACGCGATAGATACAGCACGCCCCACGGCTGACATTGTGGTGGCGGATACAGCCTTGGCCGCTGGCGAAACCTCGCTGGTGACTATCACTTTCAGCGAAGCAGTTTCTGGCCTTACCAACGCCGATTTTACAGTAGCCAACGGCGCGCTCACCGGCTTGGCCACCATTGATGGCGGTATTACGTGGACGGCCACCCTCACCCCATCCGACAGCTTGAGCAACACCAGCAACCTGATCAC